>Ga0209299_1000117_pt1 | contig 40831 bp, 64 predicted proteins | sample S_140806_MF_Meta_FD_187326 | JGI IMG/M metagenome (GOLD analysis project Ga0209299, IMG submission 187326) | Freshwater microbial communities from Lake Simoncouche, Canada to study carbon cycling - S_140806_MF_MetaG (SPAdes) (version 2) | ecosystem: Environmental > Aquatic > Freshwater > Lake ...
AAAGCGTTATATCCCAACAAGTATTCGGATAAGGATAGATAAATGGCAACATATACCAAAGTACTTCTTTCAGGCTCAACACAGGGTCAGCCAATTACCGTAGTGGCAACAGCTTCTACTGGTACAACTATCCACGCTACAGGCACTTCAGCTACCATCATTGATGAGGTTTGGTTATACGCAAATAACACATCAACCTCTCCAGTATTACTTACAGTTCAATTTGGCGGAACAGGCGCAGTACAACACGCTAAACCAATTACTCTTGCTCCACAATCAGGTGATGTTCTAATTGTTGCAGGACTTCCACTAACAGGAACAGGTTCAGCCGCAAATACAGTTGCAGCCTTTGCCGCAACCGCTTCCGTAATTACAGTTTCAGGATACATCAACAGGATTTCCTAATGAAGTGGCTTGCCCTTTATCTAGTAACTGTTTTAATTATTTTGATATGGAACCACGCGAGGTGTAAGAATGGCTAATCCAAGTCGCAGAGGACAGGTTACTGGTCCAGTATCAGGACAAATGCGTGGCGATGAAGATACACCTTTTTCTAATACACATTTTATTTTACCTTACGGCTTACAACTTAAACAGACTAAGAACGCAGGAGATACCTCGGTAACTATCCCAGCAGGCATAACTTTTGTTTATGCTATTGCAGTTGGCGGAGGTGGTGGCGCAGGTGGTGCAGGCGGTATTGCTTGGGGCTGGACAGTAGCAACTTCTAGTTGCGTAGTAGGTGCAGGCGGTACTAACAGTGCAACTTCTGGTGGATACACTAGATATGGAAATGTAATTGCTGGTGGCGGTGCCGTAGGTGGTTCTAATGGAATTTTAGGTAGCGGTGGAGGTACAAATAATACCGCAGGTAGCACAAACTACTGGGGTATTCCAGGCGGTGCAAGTGTTGCTGGAAGCAATAGAGGTAACAACGGTTCTGGCGCTGCTGGTGGTGGCGGTTCAACCACTTCAGGAGTCTCTGGTGGCGCTGGTGGAGATGGCATATCAGGTGGCGCTGGCGGTTGGGGAAATGCAAGTAGCGGAACATCCATAGGCGGAAACGGTGGTAACGGTTTAGCAGGTGGCGGTGGCGGTGCTGCTGGCACAACAACAGGCTCTCGTACTGGTGGTAACGGTGGTAATGGAATAAATATTTTAACTGGTGCAGTAACAACAGGTGGTGCTGGTCAATCAGGAACTGGCACAGGTAATGGTGCTGGCGGTGGTGGCGCAGGTATTGCAGGCAATGGTTCTGCTGGTTCAGGAACCACGGGCGGAACTGGCGGTCTTGGCGGTGGCGGCGGTGGAGGCGCACCAGCAGGCGCTACTGGTAGCACAGGCGGCGCAGGAATTCTTTACCTTTTTTACTAGGAGATAATTATGAACCCAAACCGCAAAGGTCAAGCTGGCAACCCAGTATCTACTGGTATGCAAAGTGCTTCCGTAACTCCATTTGCAAACACTCATTTTATTCTCCCATACGGCTTGCGCTTACAACAAACAATTAACGCAGGAACTACATCAGTAACAATTCCTGCTGGAATTACTTTTGTTTACGCTATTGCAGTTGGTGGCGGTGGTGGTGGTTCTTCAGGTTCGCCTCACCTTGGCGGTGGTGGTGGCGGAGTTGCTTGGGGCTGGACCTTATCAACTTCATCTTGTGTTGTCGGTTCTGGTGGTGCAGCAAGCACATCAGGCGGTTATACACGTTACGGAAATATCATTGCTGGTGGTGGCGCACATAACGCTGCTGGAACTTTAGGTTCAGGTGGCTCTGCTGGTGCAGGTGGAACAAATTATTATGGAATTCCTGGCGGTGCTTTGGGCGTATCGCCATCTCTAAATGGCGGTAATGGTAGCGGTGGTGGTGCAGGAATTTCCACAATAACCGTTGATACTGCGGGTTCAGGTGGCGATGGAATTTCAGGTGGAGGCGGTAATGTAAATTCAAAAACTACTGGAACTGCTATTGGCGGTAATGGTGGTAATGGTTTAGTTGGTGGCGGTGGCGGTAGGTCTAATATATCAAGCGGTACTCGCACAGGTGGTAACGGCGGCAACGGAGTGAATATCCTTACTGGCGTTGTAACAACTGGTGGTACAGGTACAACTGGAACCGCAACAAATGGTGGTGGTGGTGGCGGTGCAGGTATTGCAGGAAATGGTGTTGGGGCTGTAACAACTGCTGGTGGTGCAGGTGGTCTTGGCGGTGGCGGAGGTGGCGGTGGCGGTACAGGTGGCGCAGGCGGCGCAGGAATACTTTACCTTTTTTACTAGGAGATAATTATGAGCGCATCAATTTATAGCAATTCATCGTTTACCGATTCACCTTATGGACTTAAACTGCAACGCACAATTACTGCAACAGGAACAACATCAATCACAGATATTCCTGCTGGTATTCAAAGAGTTTATGCAATCGTAATTGGTGGCGGTGGTGCTGGAAGCACACAGGCTACAACTGGCGGTGGCGGTGGTGGAGCAGGAGGATATTCTGCTGGCTGGACTTATGTTTCAACTTCCGTAACTGTTGGTGCAGGTGGTACTGGTACTTCAACTGGTGGTGCTGGCGCAAACGGCGGTTCAAGTATTTATGGAATGGTAATGGCTGGTGGCGGAAGTGGAGCCGCAATTGCTATTGGCGGTGCTGGTGGTGGAGTGGTTACTCCAAATCAATCAACTACTTCAACAGTTTCTTATACAGGTGCACCTGCTGCTGCGCAAACAGTTGGTTACGCTGCTGGTGGCGGTGGCTCTGCTAGCGGAGCCGTTGGTGCTGCTGGAGTTTCAAGTGGTGGCGGAACTGCAAACACTTCTACAACTGGAACAAGAGTTGCTGGCAATGGTGGGCAAGGACTTATCTGCGGTGGCGGTGGAGGAGTAGCAACAACTGGCCTAGGAACAGGCGGGAATGGTGGTACAGGCGATTTCTATGCTGGCGGTACTGGCTCATCAGGAACAGGAACAGGTTTTGGCGGTGGCGGAGGCGGAGCAGGTTATACATCTGTTGGCGCTAATGCTTCTGCAAACAATGGCGGTAATGGTGGCTCAGGCGGTGGTGGTGGAGGCGGTGCTTCAACAACAGGTACTACTGGCTCAGGCGGTAACGGCGTTGTTTATATTTACTACTAAGGAGTTCTAATGGCTATCAAATACGAATACAGTTCAGAGTGTTGCTCTCATTACTATATAGAAACTCGCAATAATGATGATGCTCAAGTGGTTACTAAGTGCAATATCTGCGGTCAGGGTGAGTATGTAGAAACCAATCGCACAGAGATTGAAAGTATTGCAGAGCCTGTTTATCAGGCTGTCGTTGAAGAAGTTGTTGAAACAGCTATAGACCCAATTGCAACGCAAAGCGAATAGGACATATGGTACAATTCATAGCATATGCCACTCAAAATAGCAGTATACGCAATAGCTTTAAATGAAATTAAACACGCCGAAAGGTTTGCGAAAGCTACTGAAGGTGCTGATTATCGTATCGTTGCTGATACTGGTAGCACAGATGGTACACAAGAGAAACTTAAAGAACTCGGAATAACAGTTCACCAGATAAGTGTTAAACCTTTTAGGTTTGATGTAGCAAGAAACGCTTCATTAGTATTAGTACCTGAAGATGCAGATGTATGTTTGTTCCTAGATTTAGATGAAGTTCCAAGTAAAAATTTCTTTAAAGAAGTTCGCAGGCATTGGGTTGAAGGATCCGATCACGCTTGGATTACATTTGATACTGGTAGCAGATGGCTTAAAGATAAACTTCATTCAAGAACTGGTTGGCTTTGGAGATATCCTTGCCACGAAGTAGCAGTTTTTTACAAAGAAGGTGCCGCTAAGTATTGTGAAATTAAATCTGCTTTAATAGAACACAAGCCAGATGATACAAAGTCTCGTTCGCAATATACGGAATTATTAGAACTAGCTGTTAAAGAACATCCAGATGATCCACGTATGTGGACATATATGACTAGAGAATATTACTTCTACCAAAAATGGGAAGATGTAATTAGGGCGGGAACTAAAACCCTAGAACTTAAAGACAAAGCCTGGAATGTAGAACAAGCAGCAGTATGTAAATGGTTAGCGGAAGCATCTTTTTATTTAAAGAAACCAGCCGAAGAAGTTACTGCTTGGTATCAAAAGGGTGTAGAAATTTTACCAACTGAGGGTGAGCCTTGGTACGGATTGGCAATAGATGCTTATAGAAGAAGAGACTGGACAGCCTGTCTTGACGCCTCTGTTAACATTATGGACCTACCTAGATCAGTCCACTACTGCCACGAGTCCGCTATCTGGGATTGGAAAGCTTACGATTTGGCAGCAGTTTCTGCCTTTAATCTCGGACATTACCAAGAAGCATTAACATTTGCTCAACAGGCAGCAAAAGCAAATGGTCCAGAACAAGAGCGTATATTACGCAACATAGATTTTATGAAAGAGAAACTTAAATAATGAGCCACAGCCATACAAGTAAAGTTTTAACTTGGGGAGTAAATGAAAAATATGACTCAATACCTACAAAATATGGATGCACAAATTGTGACGAAACTAGCGAAAAGCCTTTTGTTACCGAAGATGTATTTTCAAATCACGCTACTCATTTTGAGTACAATGACACTTGCTTTGCTTGCAAGGTACGTACACTAGAACTTAATACTGGTGATGCTGGTAGAGCAGACTCCCTACCACAAAAGAAATGGGATGCTGAGTTATCTGCATACCGCAGTGCTAGAGCAGAAGGTATTCAACCATCTGGTACTACTATGAAAAAAATTAATGAAGCGAAGGAAGCAAGTGAAAAACTGGGAGTTGCTTATAATGCAGAGGCTATGCCTGCTGCACGTAAGATAACAAAACGACACGCTACAGTAATGAAAGAAACAGGAGCAATATAAAATGGCAGCAATGAAAAAAGTTTCACCAGCAATGAAAAAGAAGGCTTATGCTATGGCAGAAAAAGCAGAGCCAAAGAAAGAAAAAGCAAAAGAACTTAAAAAAGGTATGACAATGCTTAAGAAGAAGAAGTAATAATTATGGCAATGGCAAAAAAAGGGATGGGCTTCAAGAAAGCCCAAGCAGGAATAGCCAAGAAACAAGGCATTCCAATGGAACGTGCTGGTGCAATCCTCGCATCTGCTACCCGCAAGGCATCTCCAGCAGCAAAGAAAGCAAATCCAAATCTTAAGAAAGTATTACCAGCAAAGAAGAAAGGTAAATAATATGTGCGTAGAATGTGGATGTAACAAAACTGCAATTGGCGGAACTCCAGAGAATCTAACTGGCAAGCCAACAGCAACACCTACTGGTCTATACAAAGGCGTAGGCGGAACTAAGTAATGTCGTCGGGTCGGTATAAACGCCACGACGGGTTTAACAAGACCCAAATCAAAGATGGCAACATTGTAATTTTAAGAAAGAATGGATCCATCAAACTTCGCAAAGATATTCAAACTGGCGAGATAATTAAGGAGAGCAAATAATGGCAGCAGGCGATGGCTACACATACACCTATCATCTGAATCGTTTAGCATCAACGCTAAGTGGTGGAGTCCCTACTCTTGACGCACAAGGTGCGGCAAATGTTTGGGCTGGAACTAAAGGTTATGCAATAGCAGGTGCTTTAAATTCTCTATACGCCAGCCGCAATAGCGGAAAGAATTTAGGTTTAGACTTGCAAGGCGCCCTTAACGCACTTGCAGGAACAACTGGTTTAGGTATTAACGAAGCGGCAGCGAGGATAACATCGTGACAACTTTTGCAGATTTAATTGATGAGACAACTTTATCTCTTACTGGCTATACAAACCGTCAAGACCAAGCTACATTTTTAACAGCAGCATTAACTTCAAGCGCCCTTACTTTTACAGTTAAAGACGGAACAGTATTAACTAGAGGTATGGTTGAAATTGATGATGAACTCATTTGGGTAGATTCATTTGATCGCACTACCAATATTGCCACAATCCCTGCTTATGGCAGAGGATTTCGCAACACAGATCCAGTAGCACATACGGTTGGTACTCGTGTAACCATTGCCCCATCTTTCCCACGCTCAGTAGTTCGTAAAAATATTAACTTAGCACTTGATGGTGTATACCCTGATCTATTTGGAGTTTATTACACAACTGTTACTTTTCAAGCAGCGGTGACTACTTATGCTTTACCTCAAGAAGCTGTTGATATATTAGGTGCTTCTTGGCAAACTATTGGACCATCTAAAGAATGGCTACCAATTAGACACTATCGTGTAGATCGTATGGCTAACCCAGTTACTTGGAATAGTGGTAAAACTATTTCTATTCGTGAAGGAATTATTCCTGGCAGAACTGTGATGGTTACTTACACTAAAAAACCTACTCAATTAGTTTATGACTCAGATGAATTTGCCACAGTTACAGGTTTGCCTGACTCTTCAAGAGAAGTAATTGTTCTTGGCGCAGCTTATAGAACTGCTGCTTATCTTGATCTAGGTCGCGTTCCTGCTGCAACTGCTGAGGCAGATTCGCAACAGACAAGTGATCCAATTGGAAGCGCAGCAAATATATCTCGTTATATGTATCAGTTATACCAGCAACGCTTGCAGGTAGAAGTACGTCGCCTACAAGAGCAATACCCTCCCCGCACCCACTACAGTTCATAAGGATAATCTATGGCCGTTAATCGTTATTACTCATCCATTGCTCAAGACACAACCCTGTCTAGCACTATAACTTCATCGTCGTCAACTATGACTGTAGGTTCAACTACTGGTTTTCCAAGTAGTTATCCTTTTATTGTAGCAATTGACTATGATGCAGCAACTGAAGAACTAGTAAGTGTAACCAATATTGCTGGTTTAACTTTATCAATCAGTAGAGGATTTGATTCTTCAACTGCTGTGGCTCATAATACTGGCGCAGTAATTCGTCACGTAATTACAGCCCAAGATATGCGTGAAGCACAACAACATATTTCATACTCAACTGGTGTACACGGAGTAACTGGTGCTGTAGTAGGAACTACAGATACTCAAACATTAACCAATAAGACTTTGACAGCCCCAGTAATCTCTACAATTACCAATACTGGAACACTTACCCTTCCCACATCAACAGATACTCTTGTTGGTCGTGCTACTACAGATACCTTAACCAATAAAACTTTAACTGCTCCAAAGATTGCAATTGGCTACTCAGCCAAGACTGCTGCTTATACGCTGGCAAGTGGTGATGAAGGCTACCTGTTCTCAATGAACAACGCTGCAACGCAACAGTTCAATATCCCAACAGATGCAACTTTCAACTTTGCCATCGGAACTGAAATTAGTTTTGTCTGGATCACTGGAGCTGGACAACCAACTATCGGTGCGACAACCCCTGGAACAACAACTGTAATCTCAACTGCTGCTGTAACTGCTACACCTAAACTTAGAGTAGCTAACTCTGCTGCTACTGCAATTAAACTAGCAGCAAATTCTTGGTTAGTCGTAGGAGATATTGCTTAATGCCAATTCTGGGGATTATCGCTTCATCTATACTTACATCAAGTAGTTCATACGAATCTATTGCTACTGTTACTGCTAGCGGTGGTGAAACTTCATTAGTGTTAAGTTCAATACCTAGCACTTACGTAGCCATACAAATTAGAGGTATGTATAAAGATACTTCTACGACAGATTATGGTTTTGGAGTTAATCTTTTGGGTAGAGCAAACTCAATTACAAGTGGCTACACAAAACATAATTTATATGGTAATGGTTCATCTGCTTTAGCAACTGGTGGAACAGGTGAAAGTTATGTTAATTTTGGCGGCTGTTATATGTCGTCAGGTGGTTCATATACAAATATGTTTTCTTCAATAATAATTGATATACATAATTACACCAGTACAACTCAAAATAAAACCATTAGATACATAACTGGTAATGATGCAAACCAATCAAGCACTAATAGGGTAATGTCTTTAGGTTCAAATTTAATTCAATCAACTGCTGCAATATCAAGTTTTACTTTTTATCCAGCCGATAGCGGTTTCGCGGCAGGTTCAACCTTCGCCCTTTACGGAATCAAAGGATAATATGGCAACCACATACGAGAAAATTGCTACAACTACTTTGGCTAGTGCGGCTGCATCAATATCTTTCACATCTATTGCTGCTAGTTGGACTGATTTGAAATGGGTTTTGACTGGAACTGTTTCAGCCATTAGCGATATAACTAGCAGATTCAATGGCGATACTGCAACAAACTATTCTTGGACTGGACTATATGGGTCAGTCTCAACTGCTGGTAGTAATAGACAAACTTCAGTTGATGCAATAAGAACAAGCGAAGGAAATCCAAGCACCACAATTCCATTTTTTAATTCAGGTGAAGTATTTTCCTATGCTGGTTCAACATATAAAACACAATTAACCAATTGGAGTGGTGATACTAATGGGGCAGGTTACACAAGAACTGCCGTAGGGCTATGGCGTTCAACTGCCGCAATTACTTCCATTTCTATATTAACAGCCGCAGCAAATTTCAATACAGGCACAACCGCAACACTCTATGGAATATTAAAAGCCTGACCTTATGACAGCTAAGATTGCAGATTACTGCACAATAGATGATTGTGATAAACCTTACCGTGCTATTGGTTATTGCCAGATGCACTACCGCAGATTTAAACTTTATGGAGATGCAACTATTAAAATAAACACAGGAGTTAAAGAAGATAAAGGCGGTTATGTTCAAGTAAGAACCGTTTTTGGTAATGGTAACAAAGGTAAATATACTTATGAACACCGCCTAGTAATGGAACAAATAATTGGTCGCCCATTAGTTAAAGGAGAAACTGTTCATCATAAGAACGGTATTCGTAATGATAACCGACCAGAGAACTTAGAACTGTGGTCAGAGGCTCAACCTTATGGGCAGAGAGTAGAGGATAAAGTGGCACACGCTATAGAGATTCTCCAACAGTACGCACCTGAGAGGCTGGCATAATGGCAACCTATACATTAATTAGTTCAAATGTTTTATCATCAAGTGCGGCATCTGTTACCTTTTCGGCAATACCTGCTACCTATACGGATTTGGTATTAAGAGCAAGCGCAAAAACAGATGGTACTGGAACTTATGGTGCAAATAGTTTGCTTATCAGATTTAACGGAGATTCTTCGGCTATCTATTCTGCAACCGAGTTACTTGCTACTTATGACGGTTCAAGTAATCTTGTTCTTTCTTCAAATATAACAGGTGCATCTTATGTTCGTGGCAGGTATCTAAATGAATTAGCAAACCCAACAAATGTATTTGGTTCTTGTGAACTTTATGTACCTTCTTATACCGCAAGTCAATCTAAGCAGGTTTCATTATCGGGAGTTACTGAACGAAACACGGCTGGAATTGATGGCATTAATACAACCGCAGGACTTTATACAAGCAATACTGCCATCTCATCTATAACCGCCTTATGTACAGGCGCAGATTCATTTGTATCAGGCTCATCATTTTATCTATACGGCGTAAGTAACGCTTAACAACTAGCAAAGGAGCAAGACAATGTCAGAGACACCTACAAAGGTCATCGTAAATTGCGAGACTGGAGTTACTGAGGTACTACCTCTAACAGCGCAAGAGATTGCTGATATGGAAACAGCAAGAGTTGCGGCTGAAGATCAACGTGCAGCAGCAGAGGCCGATGAAGCAGTAGTTGCAGCAGCAAAAGAATCTGCTAATGCAAAGCTAGCAGCACTTGGACTAACTGCTGAGGAAATCGCAGCACTAAGTAAGTAATAATGTTTCGTGACGGAGATTGTACCGCCGAACCTTCAATAACAATAGACGATCAAATAGATAAATTTGATGCGCTTAACTTAATCTAAGGAGTATAAATGGTTGATGGTTACAAGCATATTGCTGAACGCCCAGTAGCACCAATAGGGCAGCCAACAAATTCTGGCAATTCATACATTAACACATCTAACTCTTATGATGTTGCTTTAGGTGGACTACCATTCTTCTTAGGTATTTCAGAAAAATATCCTTACAAGCGGGAGACAGCTCCTTACCGTAAGCAACAAATTGACCAGCAAAGAGAGCCAGGAGAACAAACTCTTACTGGTTGGTGGTTAAGAAGTCAATCATCATTTCATTATGGTGCAGGTATTAAATTTCAAGAACCATTACAAGGCGAAACAGTTCCATACAGATTTAATAAATCTGCTGGTATAGATGTATTTAACGTTGGTAAAGCAACCTTACTTCCAGATGTAGAACTTGGTGTTGCTGCTTCAAATGCACCAATGATTGAAGGCGCTACTGACTCTAATGGTGTTGATGTAATTCTTCAGGCAGATGGATCTACTCTTAAAAGAGTAACCGCTATTGGAACTTCTACTACTCTTACTTGGGGTGGTTCAGGAACCATATTAGACATAACCAATGATGGTGTTAACTATTATGTTGCTAATGCAACTGGTGTTTACAAAGGTCCGTTAACTGGTGCTACTTCAGGTACATCTATCTTTACTCATCCAACCTCAGTAGGCACAGTAACTACCGTTAAAATGTCTTGGGTTAAACAACGCCTTATTGCTGGCATTAATAACTCTTTATTTGAAATTGTACCAATCACTTCTTACACAGTAACTGCGGCAAGGTTATCTACAAACGTAGTTACTTTAAAAACATCTGTTGCACATAATTTTCAAATTGGATCTCAAATAACTGTTGCGTCAATTAATGTAAATTACAATGGCACTTGGACAGTAACTGCGGTGCCATCTGCCACAGAGTTTTCTTACTACCATAACCACGCAGATGAAGACCAAACAACTGGTCTAACTGGAACTGCAGTACTTGCAACTAATAACAACCTTCCTATTTATGCCCATCCAAATGCCACTTGGATATGGAGTGGCATATGCGAAGGACCAAATGCTATCTATGCTGCTGGTTACTCAGGTGATTCTTCAACCGTATATCGTTTATCTTTAGATACAACAGGTAATGTTCCATTACTTAACAAAGCAGTAACTGCTGCCGATATGCCAAAAGGTGAGTATGTAACTGCTCTTGGTTCTTATATTGGCAAGTATATGATTTTTGGAACTAACAAAGGTGTGCGTGTAGGACAAATTGATACATCTGGTTTCGTATCATCTGGTTACATTACCTATGGTCCATTAACTGTTGTTACAAATGGATACGATCCTGCCTCTGGAGCTGTACTTACTGGATCGGCAGTAAAGTCTGTAACATTTAATGATCGCTACGCTTACTGCACAGTAACTAACTACACCGATAATGGTGATGGAACTTACTCATCAGGCTTGGTTAAAATTGATTTAAGCCGAGAAATTGCTCCTAACCTTATGGCTTATGCCACTCACTTACGCCTTCCAGGAACTGCTGAAGCAACAGATGTAACCATTTGGGGTCGCAGTAATAAACTTGCTATTGGTATGACTGGGTATGGAACATATATTCAATCAAACAATTTATGTGCATCAGGTTATATTCAAACTGGTTTGATTCGTTATTTAACCCTTGAAGATAAACATTTTAAATTAGTTAAATTAAATCTACAAAATCCTATAACTGGTAAAGTAAAATTATCTACAGTTTTAGATGATGGAACAGTAACAGATGTTATTATTGTAGATGAAAACTTTAACACCAGCTTAGATATTGCAACTAACCTTGCTTTTGAAAGACCATCATTGGCGCTTCGTTTTACTATATATCCATCCACTGATTTATCTTCTGCTTCTACATTTGCTGGTTATCAACTAAAGGCTTTGCCTGCGGTTCACCGTCAAAGAGTAATCACTATTCCTATTATGAACTATGATTTTGAGGGTGATAGATATAATATGCCAGTTGGCTATGAGGGTAGAGCAACTGAGCGATTGGCTGCATTAGAAGAACTAGAAGAGCCAGGCAACGTAATTACCTATCAAGACTTTACCAATAAAGAAACAGTTCAAGGAGTAATTGAATCAATTCAATTTGTTCGTATGACCCCACCTGAGCGACGCTTTACTGGCTTTGGCGGTATCTGTTACGTAGAGTTTAGAACGGTATAAACCTATGTTAAATACCGATATATCTCAAGTAGTATATAACTATGTCTTTGTTGTAGGTGGACTTGGTTTAGTTTTTTGGGGCATCTTTCAATTTGGTGTACATAAATCTATTGAATCTCATATGGATGAAATTAGAAATGAGTTAAGACCAATAGTTGATTGCCTTAATGAATTATCTAGGCGGTTAGATCGTATTGAATACGCATTATATAACGATGGAAAGACTGGTCTTATTAATAAAGTAGATCAATTGGTTGAGAACCAACAAATAATTAAAACAGAGGTAGAAATAATTAAAGCAAAGGCGGAAGCATAATGCCAGTAGTGCCACAGCCAGCGTGTAAGGCGGTACTTACTCAAGCTACTGCTAAATGGCCTAAGAGAAGTAAGAAGAGTGACGGACTACTACCTTCTGCTGCACATATTGCTATGGATCTAAAAGCTGGTATCAAATCAGATCACGATACTGGTTACGCCGCAGATTTAACCCACGACCCTGCCAATGGGGTGGATGCACAACTACTTTTTGTTTCATTGCGGAAAGATAAGCGAGTTAAATATCTAATCCACAATGGCAAAATATGGTCTAATGAAAAGGGAGAAAGACCTTACAAAGGTCCATCTCCACATACCCACCACATACACATATCGGTCAAGGACGGTATGGGTTCTGACACTTCTCCTTGGTTCAACTGAAAGGAATAATATGAATACAAAAGCAAAAGCAATTGCACTATCTTATTTCCGTGCTGGAGTAGCAGCAGCAATCGCTGTATACCTAGCAGGAAACACAAGTCCAAAGGCTCTATTAACTGCTGCACTAGCAGCAATTGCAGGCCCTGCACTTAAAGCACTTGATCCAAATTCACCTGAGTTTGGTGTAGGTTCTAAGTAAACAGAAGTATCCTTAAACCCCGCTTGTACCTAACGGTACTGGCGGGGTTTATTTTCTTTTGGGATAGAAGGCAGAGCCTTCTTACCCCACCGCACTCGCTTCGTTCGTAGTATACACACCACTAGAAGTTTTTTGTCAAATTAGCCAATAGCATTTTTTCTGTGGTAAAGTTTTAATACCAACTGGGTCAGATATCCAGATGAGTGCTGGCAATAGCCCCCACTGTTCCTAGGCAGTGGGGGTTTTTGTCGTGTCGGTAATCACACTTTTGTCAGAACCATCTGCTATGGTTCTCATATGGAAAAAATAGCAGTAGGTCACAAATCGTTTTCACAATTTTCCACTTGGATAAGATGCGGTAAGGCTTATCAATTGGAAAAAATATTAGAAGCACCACAATCTCCAGCGTGGTGGTTCGTGGGTGGATCAGCTTTCCACTCAGCAGCAGAGAAATATCTGCTTGCCGAATTTGAGAAAAAGAATGGCTAAAGATATTGCCTATGTCAAACCTGATAAAGGCGGAGAAGGAGATTACAGGGCGCTTGGTCCACTCCGAGTCTGTCCGTGTGGATCTGAAGTATGGAACGTCAAGTGTAAGTTTGACGATAACGGAGCAATCGGTATCTACTTCTTGGATATGCGATGTCTGCTTTGCGACTCACTTGCCGTTGCACCTTATGAAGGGAATTTAACGTGAGACTAAGAATACGTAATCCATTTTATTTTACAGATGTAACCAATGATACCTTAATAGAAATTGTTTGTTTTCATTGTGGTCGTGAATATTATGTTACATATGGAAATATCAGAGTTGCTAACTATTGTACAGGTTGCAAATGAGCGCACGTAAATCTAAGATAATGGGGCAAGATGCTTTTCGCACAGCCTTTGTTGAGTCTGAAATGATTATGCGACTCGCCCTAGGTAAGATGATTCAGACAGAGATAGATAGAGAAACAAATGCTGATATCATTAAAGGATTACAAACTGCAAAAAAAATAGTGGCGGGAGAAGTTCAATGAATTGGGAAGAGATATGGGATCAATCATTCCTAGAAGCAATAGCTGAGACAGAAGCTAAGTCAGGAACTAACCCAGTTGATTGGCGTCGTGGTGGCAGAGTATCTGCCGCTAACCCTGACAAAGAAAACAAAGCGTGGTGGGATAACAACGGAAAGAAAATGTTCCTTGATTTCATTACTGCTTGGAAAGATTCACAACTAACCATATGGGAGTCACCTCAAGGTGTTTCAGGAATTGAGATTGAACTTAACTCAAACTTTGGAGATGTTTTGGTTAAGGCATACGCCGACCTAATAGCAGTTACTGCTGGTGGTGAACTGGTAGTGGTTGACTTCAAGACAGGGGCTTATACGCCCGACTCAGCCCTTCAGTTGGGCATCTATGCTTGCGCTATGGAAATGAAGTTTGGCGTAAGACCAACTAGAGGTTACTATTACTCTTCCCGTAAGGCTACCTTCCTAGAAGCTGAAGGATTACACCGTTGGACTATCCCATTACTAACTGAACTGTTTGCTCAGTTCAATCGTGGTGTGGAGAGTCAAATATTTTTACCTAATATAGGTATGGCTTGCTCAACTTGTGGCGTGAAGGATTACTGCTACGCTACTGGTGGAGAACTTGCACAACTTTACGACCCACTGGCAACAATAAAATAAGGAGAAAAAAATGGCAGGACAAGAAGGAACCAAGTTCCAAATCAATTACAAGTTACCTGACGGTACCTTGATAAACATATACGCAAACTCAGCAGCAGAACTTGAGAGTGGTTTAACTACTGTTCAAGATACTGTCTCACTAATTGCTTCTACATCAGGAGCATTAACAAATTCTGTTGTTCGCATAGCACCAGCACCAGCACAATCATCAGCAATTGCTTATGCTAAGACTGCATTAGGTGCAGTACCAGTAGGAGCTTCAACTGGTAATAATTGTAAGCACGGTGATTTAGTTTGGCGTGAGTCAAAACCTGGCGCACCTAAGCCTTGGAAGGGTTGGTTCTGTCCTTCTCCAAAGGGTACTGCCGATCAGTGCGAACCTAAGTTCGTTCGCTAATATCTAATGCTGTCCTTAACACAAGCGGCAGCGAAAAGCACAAATGATTACGCATTACTGCCTGACCTATTCCCAACCTTACAACAGGAAGGGATTAGGTTCAGACGGGGGCAATTGACTATGATTGCTGGCGCACCTAACGCAGGTAAATCTTTATTAGCGTTATGGATGGCAGTGCAAATGAAGGTGCCAACGCTGTACATATCAGCAGATACTGATGGCTATACGACTGCCATTAGAGCAGCGTCAATGGTTACTGGCAATAAGGTAACGACAGTTGAAGAAGCCTTTGCCAATGGCGCAGGTCAAGAATTTTATACCCAAGAATTACAAAGCATTAGTCATTTACAGTTTGATTTTTCTCCAAGCCCTACCTTAGATGAGATTGATCTAGCGATCAGAGCTTATGCAGAATCTTATGGGCAATATCCTCATATGATTATTGTAGATAATGCTATGAATGTGGTGTCTATGCACGAGAATGAATGGTCAGGACTTCGCGAGATAGCTAAAGCTATGCACCATATTGCTCGTGAGACTGAAGCAGGAGTGATCTTACTTCACCATACATCTGAAGCAGAAGGTAAGCCTGACCTACCACCTAGCCGTAAGTCTATTCAGGGCAAGATCAGTCAGCTACCTGAAATGATTTTGACTGTGGCATTAGTGCCTGATACTGGTGAGTTTAGGATTGCTTGCGTAAAGAATCGCTTTGCTAAGAACTCTGCAACTGGAGAACGCTTTGTCACATTGTGGACCGACGCGTCTCGTATGTTGATACATAATGAGCGAACCTCTGATATCATTGTTGCTCATACCAGCACAGCAAACCATAACTATGTGCGGGATTGGACACAGAAATATGATTAACGAAGATTTAGATGTAGAGATTAGGGTCAAGGAACTACTTGTTGCTGAACTCAATATTGAAATAAATAAGTTTATTGAAAAGATTGAACAAGCAAAGGTTGAAGCAAAAGATGAATGGACCGATGGCCTTAATACTGGGTTAGGCTGGGCAATACGAATCCTTAAAAAGGATAAAAGTGCCTACTAATGTCTACATACGGTAAGCGTAAAGGCGCAGCCTTTGAAACAGGGATCCTTAAATGGCTTAGGTCAAAGGGATTATTAGCAGAGCGTTTATCTAAAGCTGGATCAAATGATGAAGGCGACATAGTTTGTTTTGTTGCTGGCAAACCTATGATCTTTGAATTAAAAGCAAGAGTTAAGTTAGACCTTCCTCAGTTCTGGCGCGAGGCTACAGTTGAAGCAGGTAATTATGCTAAGGCTCGTGGCTTAGAAGAAGCACCACCTACCTATGTAATAGTAAAGCGTGCCAGTGCAGGGTTAGATCAGGCTTGGGTAATACAAACACTAGATCAATGGGTGAATAACAATAAAGAATAAACCTGACTTAGCCGCCATTCTTACTCACTATGGTATGGATGTGCAAGATAGGCACGGTTGGGTTCCTTGCAGGTGTGTAATACACGACGACGCACACGCGTCAGCCGCGTATAACTTAGACCTACAAGTGTACAACTGTTTAGTATGTAATGTGGTTGGTGATGTATACGAGTTAGTCAAAGCGAAAGAAAACTTAAAGGGGTTTGATAATGTTAAACGAAAAGCAGCGCAACTTGCTAACGGACGCAGCGCAAAGATACTCCAACTCACGCAACGAGGCGACAGCCTCTTACCTACAGGCTCGCGGCATAAGTCAGACAGTCGCAGATATGTACCTGCTTGGAAGCGTCGCTGATCCAGCAAGCGGACACGAGCAAGCAGTTGGTATGTTATCAATTCCTTATATGACACCATCGGGTGTAGTCGGTATGAAGTTTAGGAGATTAGATGATGGAACACCTAAATACCTTTGGCCTACGGGTCAAAAGGTTGGGCTATTTAATGTTAATGATTTGCATAAACATAGCGACACTATTGCCATTTGCGAGGGAGAGCTTGACACGATTATTTTATCGGGTGTGGTTGAGATACCGTCTGTTGGTGTGGCAGGAGTTTCTCAATGGAAACCCTGGTTCAAGAATCTCTTTGAACCGTATTCCCGTGTTCTCATCTTTGCAGATAACGATGTTAAAGAGGATGGTCGCAACCCTGGACAAGAGCTTGCCAAAAGAATTAAAGAAGAGTTAGACAAAGCAACAGTAGTTCATTTACCTGACAACACTGATGTTAATGAAGTGTTATTAAAGTACGGATCTGAATGGTTTAATGAAAGAATTGCCGCATAGTGAGTACCGTTGTTGGTATCCAAGGCGATGGCTGGTGTGTGTTAGGAGCTGACTCTCAGGTATCTGAGGGTGGTCGTGCCTACTCAACTACCAAAGGCTTGGGTAAAATTATGAAGCGTGGCCCATATTATGTGGCTACTGTGGGAGATTTTAGACCAACAAATATTATTGCTTTTAATTTTAATTTTCCTAAACTACCACCATATTCATCTGTCTATAAGTTAGATAAGTTTATTGGTTCTAGGTTTATCCCTGCATTACAGCAATGTTATGCTGATAATGCTTATATTCCCAAAGATGGGGATAGTGGAACAGATGTATTAATTGCAGTGTATGGCAATCTATATGCAATTAGTTATGATTATTCTTGGACTAAAGATCGGCGTGGATACTACGCATTAGGTTCAGGTGGGGACTATGCTTTGGGTGCTATGGCTACCTATTCTCCACCTAAATCTATAGCGACTGCATCTTTAATAGCGAGGACCGCCCTTTCTATTGCTTGTCAATATGATACTGAAAGCGGTGAGCCATTACTAATATACAGCCAATTGGAATAATGAAAGAGCAGGAACTCTTTGAGTATCTTAAAGAGAATTACTGGTCTGATCTTGAAAAATCCAAAGGACAATTTGATTCCTTTGATTGCGAGTCGTATGAGTATGAAGTATATGTTGAACTCAAATCTCGTAAGACGCATTATGATGAATTGTTAATTGAATATACAAAATATAGCCATATGATAGAGACAGCTAAGACCAAGCACGCAGTGCCTTGGTATATAAACTCAACACCTGAGGGTGTCTTTGGCTTTGACTTATCTGATGTTGATGAACCCAAATGGTTTCATAAATGGCTACCTAATACAACTGAGTTTGCTAACAAAAGTCACAAGAATAAACTAGTGGGATATTTCCACGTTAAGTATGCCTATAACTTCTAAGTCCCCGACCTATGTCAATGGACCTTTTGATGGCGGCCTTGTGCCAATGCCTTACTGGTTTTTGGATGAGGTTAAATTGCCAACAGATGTCGGATTTGATACCATTTCATACGCTTTGTACCAATTGGACGAACGCACACATAACTTTATTTATATAGAATCCAAGACAATCGGAAAAGAGGAAGCGAATGAACAATGAATCAGGAAGAACTAGAGATGGCCTTGAGATTATTAACAAGTGTGGGGTTGAAAATTGTGCGTGTAAATTACAAGACGGGGGAGATCACAGTAGCTCTACCACCAACCCGCAATTCATAACAGATATGTGGCAAGTGTTAGATAATGCAGGTAATTTATTATTAAGTAAGCATAAAGATTATGGTCCAACAAATATATCTCGCTCACCTGGTGGTCCGCTTAATGGTTTGCGTGTGCGTATGCACGATAAGACAGCGCGTATCAATCACTTAATAGATAGTGGTGCTACGCCTGAGAATGAATCGTTGCGTGATTCTTTTCTTGATTTACTTAACTACAGTGCAATAGCATTGATGGTTATTGATGGCAATTGGCCTGAAAAATAAATGGATAAATGGCTTGATGAAGCCACCGATATTGCGGCTCAAGTAGCAAGACAGGTGCATAAGAAGTATCAACCTTACTTTGATGTGTCTGACCTGCGCCAAGAGTTAATGGTGTGGTGTATCAAGCGTGAAGATAAAGTTAAGATGTGGTTAGACCCAACAAAAGATAAAGAAGAACGCGAGCGCGGTGTTAGATATCTTGGTAAGACTTTAAGTCGCCACGCAGATAGATATTGCAGAAGGCGTAAAGCTCAATCATTAGGTTATGAATTAAGAGATGAAGTTTATTACACGCCAGCAATTCTTACTGAGGTATTGCCTTATGTATGGGGTGAAATAGCAGAAGCTAAAGATACTTCTAAGCCAAAGGTTTCAGGTGGTGGTAATCCTGCTGAGGGTGGCAACTATATTGTTAGCGTGATAGATATTAAAAAAGGATTAGAAAAGATAGATGTTCAAGATCGTATGGTGCTTGAGCTTAGGTTTTTTGAAAGCCTTACGCTATCGCAGATAGCTACTACCTTACAAGTATCTGATTCAACTGCTGATCGCAAGGTGCGTGGCGCACTTCGTAGGTTGTGTTATAAACTTGGCGGAGATAATCCTTGGGAAAGGTATTCTCGTGGAGATTAAGCATAGTAAGTTGTGTCGGACAGAGATTAGGCCAGTGGTAGATCATTCTTATTATGAATTGTATTGGGTTTGCGTAAAGAATTGTAAAGTAGATAAATGAATTGGGAATATTCATTGACCCCACAGGAAGAAGCAACTTGTGTTGAGGTTGGTTATCAAAGACAGAAGCCTTACTTTGGTAATCCCACCCGTAACATTAATTATTCTGAGGGTGATCTATGGGAAATGTGGCAACATATTGTATGTGCTGGGTCTGAGCTAGCCTTTGCTAGAATGATGGGCAATAAAGATTTTATACCGCACTACAATAAATGGAAATCTGAATTAGATTTACCTGAATGGGGCGAGGTTCGCTATTCATTTGGAAATCTTGGCTTGCGTTTTACCAACCGAGATAACCCTGAATTAAAATATGTATTATTAGTAGGTGGTCTAGCTAATAAGCCAACCAAACAGAAGCCTACTGAGTATAAGAGTTCTCCTTATATAGCATTAGGTTGGATGTATGGGGTAAATTGTATGGAAGATGAGTATAAGTTCAATGATAAAAGCTGGTATGTGCCAGCCGATAACTTAAGATCAATGGAGTATGTGTATGCCTAGTTATGAGTTTGGTTGTGATGCGTGTGAAACTTACAAGATATTAGAAGCTTCAGTTTTTGTTAGTTTGCCGCCGCCTAATTGTGAGAGTTGCTCAGAGCCTATGCACCGTATATTCTCTGTCCCACCTGTTAAGTTTTTAGGTGGTGGGTTTTACTCAACCGACAACCCACGCAGATAGGTTTGTGTGTATCGGGGAAGACACACAAAACAAGAACCCCCTACTGACTAGGTAGGGGGTTCTTTATTGCTTCTAGCCCTGAAGGGTGGGCGAGCAACTATGATCTACTTGACGGAAGATACTAGTAGATCAATCAGATACAATCTTATCAGGGTTTCTTAATAGCGCAATTCGGGCGTAAGAGCTTGAGTCATAAGCACTTATCCTTTTACTATAATCTTTCTCTGCTTGTGCTTTAGTTGTGTATGGTCCAACTGCTTGGACTAGGTTGAATAAAGTAGGATGAACAGCAAAGATTACATACTGTTCTCTATCCGCCAAGCTATCTTCTACCAGCTTCCATACCCACTTGGCTAATACTTCTACATCATCTGCTTCACCCTCTAATAGGGCTATGAGTTTGCGTAGCTCGGTTGGTTTAGCACTCATCAGTAGTGGTGTGGTGTTGAGTTAAGCCAATATCGGTAGGCATTACAAGGTGTGTGGTGTCGTTTAAAAACATATCTAAGACCCTTGAGGATTTGTATTGAAGGGTCGTCGCTTGTCTCTCCAAGTCGTTGAGCAATTCCGTAAGCTGTTGATCCTTTTTGATTTTTTGCGAGGTGGTCAAACCTGCTCTCACTGGTCCAAAGTGCGTCAAGGCAGAGCCACTCGGCTTCGCGCCACCCCCAACCAGCGTAAGCGTAGGCTTCGGCCAGTTGTCTGTTGTTTTTCTTTTCATCTTGTGTCGCTTTCGTTTGTTTAACGCTTATGTTTGGTGTAGTAATAGCCCTTATCGGGTCTAGGATAGGTCGTAGGGGACTTATATCCCACGATATTACTGAAAGTATCAGCACTCCTATGCTTAATGTTGTTAAGCACTTTGTTCGTCTTGATATATTCCGTGCCATAATTGTCCGCTTACCTCTCTTGGCTTAATGTAGTGGCGCGGGACGCCCTGTTCATCAGCTAGCTTTCGGTATGTGTGTTGGTAATAGGTTGTGTTGTTGTTCATTTCACGGGACTTCTTTCCTATCGCTTCCCGTCTCTCATAAGGTAGCGTGCCACCATATATCCCATAGTTAATTGTATCAACTGATAGGAAAGAATTGTCTAAACACCCCTGTCTAATGGGACAAATAGCACAAATCTTTAAGGCTTCTACCGCTTTTGCTGTCTCTTCCTTGTGTTTAGGCGTGGTTGTATTACGCACCGCCTCAGGAAACCATAGCTCTAGGTCGTGTGATAGGCAGGAAGCTTGGGAAGTATCAAATCTCACTCCACTTCCCATTTGTGTAATAGGTTGGCTAGGCAAACCCCTGCTATACCTGCCCCAATAGCGATAACAATAATCACTCTTGAAATCCTTTCACTATTGCTATGGCAGTATCCAGCCCAGCCGTATCACGGCTAGTCTTTTGCCGTTCCTGTAATGCGTTAATAACTTCGGCTAGTAGCTCATTACTAGCGTGGCTATATCCCGTTTCATAACTGTCGGCTAGGGCTTTGCCCACACTCTCGGTCAATTTATCCAACTGTTCCTGCGCTGTCATTTTAATTCCCCTGTCTTATTGATTGATACTTCGTGATAGTCTCCAAGTGTTAAGCCGTTTTGATCTGCTACTCCCTCAGCCCAAGCTTGGATTGTGTCTCGCTCGTCCTCTGTTCCTTCGCTATCTGCTTCGTGATAGACCAACACATTAGCTGTCCATTGTGAGCCACGAAAGATTACTTCATATTCAAACTCGCTCATTTACTTTCCCCTTCTATTATTTTTTCCAGCCTTGATAGAATTACCTTGCGTTCATCAGCAAGCCTAATCAGCTCGTTCGCGCTGTCAATTAAGCTTTCTAGTGTTGTGTCGTTCACTTATCGCACCCACAAATCTTTATATCTTGTAAGCAATCGCCACACATTAAGCTACCTCTTCTCCTTCTATATATCCTTCAGCTAATAGACCTTCAAAGAAGTTCCATATATCTAGTAAGCCTTCCTTATTGGCAGGGCTAGCGGTGTCAATAGCAATTTGTAAAGCACCACCCATAATTTGTATATCTTTATATTTATATCCGAGCATTTTCCGTCCCTTTCCTTCTCCGTGTTAGGTTGTTAAGAGAAGATTACCGCCCACTCTTTGTAGAGTGAGCGATAACCCGCCACTACTTATTGATTACAATAAATACATCGCCAGCCTTTTACTAGATAGCGGTGTTGTTCCGTTTCTTTCTTACAATAGGCACAATACATAATATCCAAGCTAGGCTGACCTACTGGGTCATAATGTTTGCTCATACTTTTACCCTTCTATCTATCTAATCAATCTGACTAGATAGCATAAGTATAACAATCGTGTTTTTTAGATTTTAGTTTTTAAGTAAAACCCAAACAGCGACACTCCCATAAATCTTAAATGCTGAGACGCTATTGACAGTATAAAATACTACTTTTCTTTCCCCATTTCGTCTAATAAGTAGGCTAGATCGTGATAAGAAGTAGCTTCGGCATACTCACTAGCCCAAGTCGGTTCGTCTATGTCCTGATATTTTTCATCTGTCCACACTATTGAATAGCCGTCCCACTCATCATAATTTAAGAAGGCTAAATAAGTTGTGTCGTCTTTGATTACTTTTACGCTTTTTTCATAGGACTTATTAGTTCTTTCTCTGAAAATAACTGTTAGTCCTGTTGGCTCGTCTATCTTTGTGCTTATCATTTATTCCCCTTCTTCTATTTGTTTGTTTATATCGTTTATAGTCGGCTCGGCTTTGCTTGTAGGGCAGTCAGCGTATGGCGTGTCCTGATCGTCAGCTATATCTTCGCATAAGCAGAAGTTAAACTGCTCCACTTGTGTCTTATGGGTTAAGTTTGCTAATTCTCCCCAGCTTAAATCTTTAGGGTCGGTAGTTAAATACCGATCAAGCGGACTTTGCTTCATTTACTTGCCCCTTCCTTATCGCAGGGACACCAAGCCCCTAAGTTTAATTTGCCACACTTAGGGCAATTCCAAAACTTATTTTTTAGTGGGTCGGTGTCGCTCATTGGTTCACCCCGTAGCAGGCGTCTATTGTATTAAAGCAGTAATGCCCGTCCACATAGTTAATGTGGGTGGATAAATAATACAACCCAAGCAACATCACGCCCCAAAATAGGGTGCGGATTATTGTTTTAGTTTTCATTAGGCGTCCGCCAATTCTTCCGTGTTAATGAAAGCTTGATCTACTACCGCGTCCCAAGTGATGAGCTTGCCCGCGTATAAGTATTGTGTGTTTAAATCGGTAAAGCTAGGATACGGCCTACCTTCGTTCAATTCCGCTACTAGATCGCTGACTTCATCTAATGCCCATAAGCTGAGGGCTTGGACTTCCGCGTTTATATTAAAATAGTAAGTCTCACACTCACCATTGGCGTATTCGTGGTTTAAGTCTCTTAAATCTTCCAGCGTATATTGATCGTCCGCTTGGATATATTCCGCCACCCGTTGCGCGGTGTATTTAATCTCTTTAATCCACTCAGCCCCGCCCGCACTATCGGGCAATAGGTTGAATATATCGTAAAGCTCTCCACCCTCTATTTTAGAGAGCGTAGCTAGTATCTCCTTACCTTCCATAATAAACCCCCTTCAGAGTTTAATTTAAGAGCTTAGTCTAAGCCCTTACCATTACCCACGATTGTCCCCTTATCGTAGGCAATAGTCAAGGATTAACCTAGTGTTGCTAGATAATCTTCAAAATCATTTAATTGGTGGTTAAATCTTAACCCCCACCCCCGCCTCCTACCGATAGGTAAGGGACGGGAGAAGGCTTTAAGCTATTTAATCCCGCACGCTTCAATAAAGCGGGCGCGGTCAAATCGTGGGTTATCAGCTTGTAGTTTGTCGGCCAAATCTTCAGCTAATAATTTGGCTAAATCATCACCAGCAGAGCGGGCAAATACTTTAGCTATCATTACATAATCTTTACGGGTCATTTATCTCACCAGCCCTAATAAGTGTGGCCAGCTATTACCATTTTTTAAAGCTTCGCGAATATCTGCCATAATCTCTTTACACTCAGCACACCAACACTCACACATTGGCAGATAGCTATCTGACCCCTCGCAAATATCGTGCTGACTACATTGCTTCTTATTCTTATTCATATTCTTACTCTCCTTCTAGGCTCTTAATTGGTAGCTAGTCCCACCAATAAGAGCAGAATACACCCGCCAGCTCTAAGATCAAGCACTATTTGATAACGATTAGATAACAATAATTCGCCCCTTACTCTCTACCTTAGGCTTAGGGTTTGCCAATAGCTATTAGCTAAAGCCGTGAGCTGACGGGTAAAGCTTTACCAATTCCCCGCCCTTATGGGGTGGAGAGTGGGGCTAAGTGGTGTCAATTGATAGTTGCCCGCTTCGCCTTTAATAACCAATTATCACCGCTTAACGATCTAGTTTGCCCTTATTACATAAGAGAAGCCCCTTAGGAGGTAGTTAAATGCCCCTCCAATTATTGACCAATAGCTCACCAATAGCGGGGGGTGGGTAGTAATTATGGTGGGGAATAAATGAAGAGCTGACGGCAACGACCCGAGGGTTTTTAACTTTGTCGCCCCTCCCCCTATACTATCCACCACAATATTTTTTCTAAATACTGAGATAGCATCTCATATATTGAGACGGTTATAAAAATACTTTAGGCTCAAAGCCAGTATGTAATACTACTTATATACACTGTGACATAAATCACGTAACGCAATGCGGGATAAAAGGCAAATCTCCCGCCTTAGTATATAGTAGGGGATTAAATAATCCAGAATCCCCCGTTCGGCTCACGGCAGTGTGAGCCTCAAGCGAACAATGCAGTTGAGACGAACGGATCGCTTAGGGGCTTCCAGCCCCACGCTCTCCCAATAGGAAGCAAGGCTGTAGGCCTTGCGACCCCCCAAGAAGGGGTCCACTGAAGGACCCCCTAAAGATTGGGATAGTTATGTCTAAACCTAGACCAGGCGATAGCAACAGATTTAAACTTGCTCCTGGTGCATCCTTTTCCAGCGCTGATGCCAAACAGAAGATTATTGACCTAATCAACCAAGGCTACACGGTGGAGGATTCTTGCCGCGCAGTTGGCAAATCTGTAAAGTCTTATGAATACTATCGGGCTAGTGATCCAGATTTTAAGAAAACAATTGATCTATCTCGTGAGGTAAGAAATCGTAAGGGTGTAGTTTCCCCAGAAGATGCCTCAATCACATTTGAAGACTTTAGAGCTACTTATCTTTCATCTCAGACCTTCCCCCATCAGAGGAATGTCATTAGCCTTCTTGAGGAAGGCAAGCCTGCTTGGGTTCACGAAAATATGGTTTATGAACCAGGGATGCCAAATTATGTCCTAGTCAATATGCCTCCTGAACACGCCAAGTCAATGACAGTATCTATTGACTACGTCACTTATCGGATCTGCATAGATCCCAATGTACGTATTAAGTTGGTTTCTAAAACTCAGTCAATGGCAAAAGAATTTCTTTATGCAGTTAAGCAAAGACTTACCCACCCAAATTATTTAGAACTACAAAGACGTTACGCTCCAGTTGAAGGCTATAAGGCTACCTCTGAGAAGTGGACCCAGGACGCTATCTACCTTGAGCGTGACTCTGGTGAAAAAGATCCTACTCTTCAGGCACTAGGTATCGGTGGTCAGATTTACGGCGCACGTGCTGATCTGATTATCCTAGATGACTGTGTGACTCTGGCAAATGCTAATGAGTATGAAAAACAAATTAGATGGATCCAACAGGAAGTTTTAACTCGTGTTGGTCCTACTGGCAAGATTCTAGTTGTAGGCACCCGTGTAGATCCTATGGACCTATACCGCGAGATGCGTAACCCAGAAAGATATCCAGACGATAAGTCGCCTTGGACTTATCTAGCTATGCCAGCAGTTTTAGAATTTGATGATGACCCAGCCAAATGGAAAACTCTCTGGCCTATGTCAGATAGACCTTGGGCAAATGATCCAACACCTGCTGATAAGAATGGCTTATATCCTAGATGGGATGGAGTCAATCTTCGCAAGCGTCGTGGAGTATTAGACCCAAAAACTTGGGCAATGGTTTACCAGCAACAAGATGTTGAATCTACCGCAGTCTTTTCACCTGAGTGTGTAAGAGGATCTGTAGCAGGTATGCGCTCTTCTGGACCTTTAATAGCTGGCGCTCCTGGACACCCAGAGACAATCACATCTCAGTATGTAGTTTGCTCTATGGACCCAGCAATGAGTGGAGATACTTTTTCCGTAGTATTAGCAGGAGATCGTGGTACTGGCAAGCGGTACTTGCTTGACGCAAGCAGGATGCCAGCGCCTACACCTGCGGCAATTAGAGAGTTAATATTTTCTTGGACTGAAAGATACCAACCTAAAGTTTGGGTAATTGAGAAAAACGCTTTCCAGCTATTCCTTACTCAAGACGAAGAGATTAATAATTTCTTAGCCACTAGAGGTATTAGATTAGTTCAGCACTACACAGGTGCAAACAAGATGGATGCAGAGTTTGGTGTAGCTTCAATGGCTCCCTTGTTTGGATCATCTGATGCAACTGGAAAGCATTTAAAGAATAATCTTTTAGAATTACCAAGAACAGATAATGAACACATTAAGGCACTGATTGAGCAATTAATTACTTGGTCAGCAGGAACAAAAAATAAACAAGACGGTCCTATGGCTCTCTGGTTTGCTGAAACTCAAATGAGAAGTTACATCAACCAGTCAGGCGTATATGGCGGATCTTGGGTTAAGAATCCATTCCTTACACCAAATGACCTACGCAAACGCCAGGTTGTTAACTTAGAAGAATATGCGAAACTTCAAGAGAAGCACGCAGTAAACGGGGGAACGTTTTGGCACTAGACATCCTAGAGATCAGTGGCAAGGTAAAGAAGTTACGTGAGAAGTACACAACTCGCGATGCTCGTTATGCCGACCTGCTTTCAATTCGTCAAGGTAACATTCAACAAGTATTCCCTAGCCAGTTCCCAGACGATTATCCAAAGCCTATGGTGGCTAACTTTATTGACGTGGCAGCACGAGATGTAGCAGAAGTTATTGCCCCACTACCTACATTCTCTTGTATGACTACCAATAGCACATCTGATCGCGCACGCAAGCGTGCTGATATCAGAAGTATGATTGCTGCTGGATATAGAGATTCTTGTAACTTACAAACCACAATGTACACAGGTGCAGATCGTTATATTACCTTTGGTATGTTGCCATTTATTATTGAACCTGATTATGAAAATAATCGCCCAATGATTCGTATTGATTCTCCTATTGGCGCTTATCCTGAATGGGATCGTTTTGGTAAGTTACTTACTTATACCAAGAGATACACCAAGAGTGTTCGTGAATTATGTAATGAATTTCCAGAATTTGAATCATCAATTCGTGGACCTTATGAGAAGCGTGAATCTGAGCGTATGCTTGAGATGTATCGCTACCAAGACAAAGATCAAACAGTTTTATATTTACCAGAACGCAACAACTTAGTATTAGCACAAGCCAAGAATGAACTTGGTGAACTAACAGTAGTTATCGCAATTCGTCCAGGAGTTGACTCAGATGAGAACCAACGCGGACAATTTGACGATGTTATGTGGGTCCAAGTAGCACGCTCTCGCTTTGCAACTTTGGCTCTGGAAGCAGCCCAGAAATCCGTTCAAGCACCTTTCGCGTTACCCGCAGATGTGAACGTACTGGAAATTGGTCCAGATGCCACTATTAGATCAGCCAATCCTGAAAAGATCCGCCGTGTCGCATTAGACATTCCAGCGGGAATCTTCCAAGAGAACGCAAACCTAGATCAAGAAATGCGTGTTGGCTCACGCTATCCAGAAGGTCGTCTAGGACAACAATCAGGTTCTATCGTAACTGGTCGTGGTGTACAAGCACTTATGGGTGGCTTTGATACACAAGTTAAAACAGCACAAGCAGTATTAGCGGAAACATTCCGTCACGTAATGCGTGTATGTTTTAAGATGGATGAACAAGTATTTGGTGATATTGAAAAGGAAGTACGCGGTGTTAACGCTGGCGCTCCTTATGAGATTACCTATAAGCCAAAAGAAGCTATTCAAGGCGACTATTGGTGTGATGTTACTTATGGCCTTATGGCAGGACTTGATCCAAATAGAGCATTAGTATTTGGATTACAGGCTCGCGGAGATAAATTAATTTCTCGTGACTTCCTACGCCGTCAAATGCCTTGGGAAATTAACGTTACTATGGAAGAAGAAAAGATTGAAATTGAACAACTAAGAGATTCGTTGATTCAAGCAGTTTCTGGTTATGCACAAGCGTTACCTGCTATGGCAGCGCAAGGGCAAGATCCTTCACAAATTCTTACTGCAATGGCAGCCGTTATTGATGGCCGTCAAAAAGGTAGATCTATTGAGGAAGTTGTGCAGGAAGCATTTGCTCCTAAACCACAACCTGAAGTTTCTCCAGAAGCGCAGAGTACCGCTGGTGAGGCTGTCGCCCCAGGCCAGGCCCCTTCTGGAGAACCTAATCTTCCAGCAGGGCTACAAGCATCAGGACGTTTATCAGGAGTAGCCCCTGGACAACAGGGAATGGCTCCTGGTGGTAGACCAGCACTACAAACATTACTTGCTGGACTTAATTCTTCTGGGCAGGCCAACTTAAGTGCTGGTGTTCTCAGAAGGCAACCCGTCTGATATCACGGTTGCCTAAACATAAACCCCTATAGGAGAAAACAAATGAAAGCATCACCAATGAGCATCAAGGCGCCTAAGCCTGCCAATCAAGGCGGTATGGGTAAAGCCAATGTACAACCAGCAAAGATCCAATCAAAGGCAGCAGCAAACAAGCCTAAAATTGGAACAATCGTATACAGCAAGCAACCATCAGGTACTCGTGGTACCAATAAGGGTGCTAAGTAATTTAAATGCACAATGAAGAACAGGGCGAAGAAGAACTCCCTATAAGGATTACTCCTTGGGATTTACTCGCCCTGATCTCTAATTTATTTTTAGAATTTTCAGCAGCAATAACAAGATTTTTAAGCGGGCTAACAAATATGTTAGTTATGCACGCAGATTTCGTGGATGAAAAATTATCCTTCCACGAGTATGCAGCCCGAACCATTGAGAAATTAAGAAAGGGTGAGTGATTATGGCAGGAAAAGGCGGCTACCAAGCACCTGAGAACCCAGCTATGCAATCAGGCCCAGGCTCTATGAGCCAACGCACCGATGGCGGACCAGCATCAAAGCAAGCAGCAAGATATATGGCTGGTGGCGAATACGGTGACGGCGGTTTGATGGACATTCAAACTGCTGCACCTATGGCAGCAACACCAGATGCTAGACCAATGAGTGCATCACAAACACCAGTTGCAGCTCAAGACCAAACTGTAATTCCTTTTGACGCTCCTACTCAATATCCTAATGAGCCAGGTGATGCAGTAACAAATACACCTCAGAATCCGACAGACGCTGACGCAAACTTTCGTGCATCTTTAGCAATGTATATGCCAGTCTTGGCTTTTATCTCTAATAAATCAGATACATCTCAAGAGACACGAGATGCAATTGCACAGTTAAGGCAGTACCTGTGAGTGTTTTCTCAAGACTTGGATCGTTAACTAAAGACATTGCTGGAGCAGCATTTGCAACACCTAAGTTTATTTGGGATGTTGTTAACGCGCCTTGGAATGATGATGAACAATTTAATGGTTTTTCAAATACATTAAAATCAGCAACTAATAATGCAGTTAAATCTGCAACTAAACCATTTCTAAATCTAGGTGAAACCGTAATTGGTGCGCCAGGTGTAAGACCATTAATTGAGGCAGATTATTCTGCAAGCACAAAATATTTACAACGCCCAATTTCAACTATTGGCTTAATGTCTAATGCACCAGCATCTGAAGGTATTGTTAAACCACTTGTAAACTTCTTTCAACCAAGTGAGTGGAAAAAAGCATATAACGCAACTGAAGAAATTCCAATGGGGCAAATCTTTGGCCCAGGAGTTTTAATTGTAGGTAAAGATTTTAATATTTATGACCCTGCTCAACGCCAACAAGCATTTGAAAGAAACTTATTTGGTAAAGTTTCATCTGGAACAATTGATGTTGCCAAACAATTTACCCTTGATTTTTTAAACGTTGCTGGCATTGCTGGTAAAACACTTAAAGCATCTAAATATGGTATTGGTGAAATTGCTACAGCAGATCAAGCAGCACAAGCAGCAGAAGATATTACTAAAGCCCAACTAGGTAAAGTTGAAAATCGTTTTACAAAACCTTTGGAAGATTTTGCTAAAAATGATTCAATATATGCTTTAAATCACCCATTAGTTAAATCATCAAATAACCCAACTTTATTAGCACATTTACTTGGAGATTCTAAAACAACCGATGAAGTAGGCGACGTGCTTCGTTCAGCATTAGGTGATCCTGAAGCAATGGCTGACTTAACTTTAAAACGTGCTGATATGGCTGATGCTTTAAAAAAGGCTCGCGGTGATTTAGATGCAGTTGAAGAACATCAATTATATTCAGCACCAGATGACTCTGGTATGTTACCTTTCTTAAATGATAATCCTGCTGTAATTAAAGAAGCAAAAGATAATTTAATTGCACTTGCCAAAAACGATGTTCGTTTTGGCCAAATGTTAGAACTTGGTCGTGGTGGAGGTTCACTTACTCGCACTGCTGGTTCAATTGGAAACGTATTTGAAGATCAATTAGCCAAATCTCGTTCTGCTAAATTTTATAATAAAACAGTAGGTAATGTAAAGGTTGATGTATACCAACCAACCCCATTTCACAAGATGTATCAAAAAATATCTTGGCCTGCTGGACAAAATCCAAGCGGTCATATTGATTTTAATGATCCAAATTCTTATCAAGAAATTACAGCAAGTTTAGGAAAATTAACTAAATCTTCATTGCCTTCAAAAGTACAAAGTAAAGTCCCTACATCTTTACGTAAACTTGATGTATTTGAACCAGAAGAAGCAGCAAACTTATTAAAGAATTATGTAGATGCTGCCACTCCAGAACTTCGCGCAAAAGCAGTTCTTAATATGGAAGAATCTGTTGTTTATCGCCTTGCTGAAAAACACGGTGTTGACGCTGAAACAGCAAGAGAATTTTATCAACAATACAAAGGTGCTAGAACATCTGCATTACAATCCATTAAAGATAATGGCTTTATGGCTGATATTGATGGAAAGATAATTGATGTTCCGCAATTAGAATCACAGACTGCTGACTTTATGCCAATAATGGATTTTCAATTATTGGACAAATTACTTCGTCGCAATGCCTCATCACTAAAACTTGTTTCCAAAAACGTTGGTCGTGGTGTAGACACATTTGTTCACGCAGCAGATATTATGCAAGATATGTTTAAAGCTGGAGCCTTGATTCGTCTTGGCTACACCATCCGCAACGGAGTGGATTCTCAAGCGCGTATTTTTGCTTCAGTAGGAGCATTGGCTAGTTTACAATTTCTTGGACCTGGTTTAAAGAATTTAATGTTTAACACAGTTAAAGCACCAATTCGTTTAATTGACAACTACACACCAGTAAAAGGTGAAGGTTTAACTTATTCAGAAATTGCTATAAAAAATAATGATTTAATTAAAGAGATTAAAACTGACTCCGCTAAAGCAATAGACCTAGCAAAGCAAGTTAAAGCCGAGCCAAATAATACAATGCTTGCAACTGAGTTAAATACGTTGCAAATGAAAATTGCTGAAAAGCGTATGGTTTATACACACAACACAGAGGTGTTAGCACGTAATAAGACTGCTGCTCCTAAAGCTAGAGTAGGTGAAGGCACAATAGAATTTACTGCTATGGATGGAACTAAATATATAATGGCAGATGCCTTTGGAGGCAAACTTGGCCCTATGTTTAGAAACCTATCATCATCTGCAAAGACATTTGAAAACGCTGTTGATAGCAATTATAATTTAATTAACAAACAATTTACTAATAAAGGTATTGGCGCTGTAAAACCTGGCGATGCTAATTATTTTGATGCCTGGACACAAACTCTTAATCGTCAATTTGCCAACTCTGCGGTTATTAGAAAATTAAATGAAGGCAAAAACATTGACGACATTACTCGCTGGCTAGTTGGTTCTCCAGAAGGTAGAGACCTTCGTAGAAGATTAGGTATTAGATCCGAAGAAGCACCTGAGTATGTAACTAGAATCAATAATTTTTATAATACATATTTACCTGAAACTTCTGGTCTTCGTTCTAAAATTGGAAAAATAACTCCAAATGATTTACGACAAGCTTTTAAAGACCCAAATGAATTACCAATAATTCACGGTAATATTGTTGAAAATAATATTAATAATATTGACATATTTAAACCACGCAGCGTTATCAATGGTTTATTTAAAGTTTTAGGAAGTATGCCTGAAGATGCTTGGGCCAGACATCCTCTTTATATTAATTCATATCGTCAAGAAGTAAAACGTCGCCTTGACCTTATGGAAGGTTTAAACAAACGTACAGTTCTTCCTGTCGAGCAAGAAGCCATTATGCTTGCTGCTCACAAAGTGGCCCTTAAAGACGTAAAAGAAATTCTTTATAATATAGAACGTCGCAGTAATTTAGCAGCAGCGTTAAAATATATTAGTCCATTCTTTTCTGCTCAAGAAAACGCTTACAAGACTTGGTCTAAACTTGCAGTTTCTCACCCTGGTTTAATAAATCGTGGTAATCAAATTTGGAACGCTCCAAACAGAGAAGGTTTAGTAACGGATGAAAATGGTAAAGTAGTTCCAGAAGGTGAAACTACTGGCAATGATGTTATTTGGGTCAGCTTACCTAAAGGTGTAACAAAGATTCCTTTTGTTGGTGGCGGACTAGAATCATTAAATCAAATGGGTATTCCAAAACAATCACTTGATATAATGTTTCAAGGCGGTATGGACATTATTTACAACAAGGGTGAAGGAAATGTATTTTCTGACATATTCCCAGTTGGTCCATATGTAGCAATTCCAATTAATGCTATGGTTAAAGATCGCCCAGACTTAGCAGAAGCATATAAGTGGGCATTGCCATACGGAACATCACAAAATAATTTAGCGCCAATATTACCTGCTTGGGTAAAACGCCTTCAAACTCAATCTTCTGAAATGGATAGTGCGGAGTATGGTCGCACTTGGCAAGTAATCTGGAATACCGAACAACGTAAAGCAAAAGATGAGGGTAGAAAAGCCCTTACTGCTGAGCAGGTTGATCGTATGGTAAAAGATTATTATAGTATGCGTTTAGTTGCTAACTTGGTACTTCCATTTGCCCCTAAATTTAACAGTCCTTATAGACTTTATATGGACAAGTATCGCGAGTTTCGTCGTGAAGGAAACATCACAGACGCTAATGGATTAAAACTAACACCAGACCAAAGATTCTTTAAAGAATACCCAGATTTCTTTGAGTTTGCTCAAAGCCTATCTGAAAATAAAACTGGCGTTAACTCATCTATCCAAGCGGTTCAAAATATTAAAGATAACAAATCGTTAGTTGGCAGATTAAACAACATCAATCCAGCAATGGTTGGATTAATTACTAATGACCCAACTGGTTATGATTTTTCACAAGCTGCTTACAACTGGCTATACAACGAAAAAGTATCACCTGGAAGCAAGCAAACATTCCTAGGAACTAAAGACCCTATAGAAGCCCAAAAACAAAATGAGGCTAAAAAAGGTTGGATTCAATATGGAAATTATATTAGCGTATTAGATGCTGCACTTAAAGAGCGTCGTCTTACTTCATACAGCCAAAAGGGTGCAGAGGATCTTGGGTTTTTAAAAACTATAATTATTAACAGACTTGCTAAAAACCCAGATGGTTCTCCATCTGCTTGGTATTTAGATTATCAAGATACAGATGGTTCTAAAATCAATAAGTCAATTGAAGGACTTAAAACAATTCTTAACGATAAAAAGTTTTTAGAGAAAAATGCAGATAACCCTACTTGGAAATCTGTGGCTTTATACTTAGAATTACGCGCTAAATTTGCCAGTGCATTAGCGCAACGCGATGTTAAAAGTATTGACGCTAAAGCAAACAGCGATATTAGATTTCTTTACGATACAATAGTCAATCGTATGAAAAATGAAAATCAAGGTTTTAAAGATTTATACGAAAGGTTCTTGGCTCAAGACCTTATTTACGATAAATACCTAACACCAAAGGTGGTTAAATAGTGGCTAAAGAATTAGATAAAGAAACCGCGTTAGAGCAAAAACGTACTAGTCGTACTTATATTCCAGCACCTGCTGGAGTAATTGATCCTGGTGCTGGTTTAAATGGACTTATTGGCAGTTTAGATCCAGCAGAACAAGCATTTTATAACCAAATGCAAGCAGACGCTGCTGTAGGCAAGGCTAAAAAATCTGGAACTTATACTAGCACTGAACAGTCAAGCACTACTCCAACTGATGCAAAAATCACAGAAGATATCAATAAGTTATTTCGTCAATACTACGGCAGAGATGCTAGACCAAGTGAATTAGCCCCATATCTAGCAGAAGCAAAGACAACTTACGTTGACCCCAAAACTGGTGCTACTAAGTCATTTGTTCAAGAAGTATATAGAGATGGCAACTTAGTAAGCAGAAAAGTTTTAACTGCCGATAAGCAAGACCCATTATTGCAAATTGAAGAAAGTATTAAAAAGAATATTGCCAGTGGCTTAGTTGATGTTAACAAAGCCAATATTCCAGAAGGACCTTCTGGCAAATACTTTGTTGGTATTAAAGAATTGGCTCGTAGAAACGGTATTAACCTTTCAGATGCTGCTGCAACAGATTATGCAAATAAAATTGTTGGAGAACAAATAGATGAAAATACTGCCTATAACAATATCCGCGCATCAGCGGCTAGTGCTTTTCCTCAGTTTGCAGAAAACATTAAATCTGGCGTTGATCTAAAAACTATTGCAGATCCTTATATTCAATCAATGAGCAAGATACTTGAGATTCCAGATACAGGTATTGACCTGTTTGATCCAACTGTTCGCGGCGCTTTATCTTATACACAATCTGATGGCAAGGTTGGAACTAAATCTTTATATGATTTTGAAACAGAATTAAAGAATGACCCACGTTGGGCATATACAAAGAACGCTCGTCAATCAATTGATAATGTTGGATTACAAATTCTTAAGAGCTGGGGGTTGGCTAGTTAATGGCAATTAAAGATTCATATACTCCAGTTTCAACTAATACTGCTGGGCTTGTTACGCCATCTAAGGTAATAAATACTTCTGCTAAAACAACTACTACTGCACCTGTTGCTACTCGTCCATTAAAAGAATCAACTGCACCACAACCAAAAACTCCTACCGTAGTTCAAGAACCAGTAGCAGTTCCTAAAAAAGTATCTGGTCCTAATAATCTAGGATTAACCGCTGCGGAAATAGCTGCACTTGGAACACCCATATCATTAATACCTACTGGAGCTGTTGGCCCTACTGGAACTGGTGCTGGTCCTACAGGTGCAACTGGACCTGCAACACCTACCGTAAATTCTACTTATACAGATGCTGACGGCAATCGTATTGCAGTAATGTCAGATGGTACTACACGTAATCTTGGTTCAACTGTTAATGATTCTAAACAAGTTAATGCTATTACAAATTTAGTATCACTATTTACTTCATACGGATTAGGCGCTGAAATAGCAACTGCAATCTCAGAACTTGTTAAAAAAGGTTATGACTCAGACACTATTAGCCTTATTGCACAAGATCCCAAAAGCACAGACCCACTATCAGTTGCTTATCAAAAACGATTTGCTGGTAATGCTGGTCGTATTAAATTAGGTTTAGCCCCATTTGACCCAGCAACATATTTAAATGTTGAAAAACAATTTGCCGAAACAGTAAAACAAGCAGGATTACCTGCTGGTTTTTATGATACGCAATCAGATTGGGCCAATTGGATTGGCAGTGGAGTAGCCCCTGCTGAAGCAACACGACGTGTTAATTTAGCATCAGATATTTTAGTAAATAAAGATCCTTCATATTTAAGTCAAATGCAAAATCTTTACGGTTTAGATAAGAGCCACGCACTTGCTTACTTGTTAGATTCAAACAAGGCTTTGCCTTTAATTGAAAAACAAGTTAGTGCGGTTAAGTTTGCTGCTGCTGCTGAAAGAGCAGGAGTTGGTGTTAACAAAACCCTTGCTGAACAGTATGCTGATCTTGGAGTTACTGAAGCACAAGCAAATAAAGGTTTCCAATCAATTGCTGGCACTTTGGCTGAACGTCAAAGACTTGCTCAGATGGAAGGTATTGATGCTGGTTCAGTTGGTAATAAATTAACTGCCGCAACATTTACTGGTGGTTCAACTGACGTTGGCGGTGCAGGTGCCTCTGAAATCGGTAGATTCTCTGGCTCAGCAGGAGCAGGTAAAGGAACCTTGGGAGTAGAACAAACAGGTATCCTGTAAATAGATTCCATATGGACCGACCAGTATCCATATGCGTATTAAGAATCTGGCAGTAGAAGCCAAACCCTATTCCCCTGTAGGACTTTGCGGTCTGCGACAAACAAACACGAAAGGGAGTGCCAAATGGCAAACCAATATGATGATGATAACGACGATATGGACTTAGAGGATCAGTCACAAACTGATTCCAGTGGTCCTGCAAATCTCCGCAAAGCTTTAAAGCGTGCAGAGAAAGAGAAGAAAGAACTTGTTGAGCAATTAGCAAGTATTCAGGCTGATCTACGCAGTCGTTCTCTCAAAGAAGTATTGGCCTCAAAAGGAGTGCCTGACAAAATCGCTAAGTTTATTCCTAGCGACGTCACAGCTCCAGAGCAAATTGATGCTTGGTTAAACGAACACAGCGATGTGTTTGGTTTCGCTAAGCCTGAAGATGCTCCTGCCAACGAAGAAAAAGAAGCAACCAAGGCAAGTTATCAACGTATTAATGCTGCTACACAAAATGCAACTGCTCCTGTAAGGGATGCAGATACAGTAGCAAAAATTAATGGTACTAATTCTCGCGAAGAATTAGATGTCTTAGTCTTTGGTCAATCTTTAAACCGACGTAGGTAGACCAACCCATCCAAGCACAATTACACCCCAAGAAAGAGGTGAATAAATGGCCAACGCATATACCGATACCAGTGGCGGGTCCCTAGGTACTTCCCTAGTACAGACCGCTTATGATCGTTATGTTGAATTTGCACTCCGTGCTGTTCCTCTTATCCGTGATGTCGCAGATAAGCGTCCAGTACAACAGGCAATGCCAGGATCATCAGTAGCGTTTCAAATCTACACTGATCTAGCACAAGCAACAACCCCACTAACAGAGACAACTGATCCAGATGCAGTAGCACTTGGAAACACAACAACCGTTTCTGTAACACTTAATGAATACGGTAACGCTTCTCTTGCTACACGCAAGTTAGAATTGTTCTCACTTTCAGACGTTGATCCAGCAATTGCTGACATCATCGCATTCAATATGGCTGACTCACTAGATTCAGTAGCATTGCGTCAATTGAACTTCGGTACAAACGCAATTGCTGAACCAACAGCAGCAGCATCAGTTCCAGTAAGCACATACGCTGCTTCATACACAAACGGAACTTCACAAGCACTTGTACAGAATACTTCTGTAATTAAGTCTCGTGATATCCGTCTTGCTGTTGCTAAGTTACGTGCTAATAAAGTAGTTCCTCGCCAAGGCGAGTACTACTGGTGCGGTATCCACCCAGAAGTTTCACACGATCTTCGTGCTGAGACTGGTTCAGGCGGATGGCGTGACGATCATAAGTACTCCGAGACAGGTGCAGCCGAGTTCTGGCCAGGCACAATCGGAACTTATGAAGGAGCTATGTTCGTAGAGTCTCCACGTATGTTCAACGCATTTGACGGTTCAGGTGCATCAGGTGCATCAGGTACCTTCGGTACTTCTGCATATGTATACGGTACTGGCGGAGTTAAGAACTTCCGTACTTTAGTTGCTGGTAAGCAAGCACTTGCTGAAGCAGTTGCTGAAGAGCCACACGTAATCTTCGGTCCAATTGTGGACAAGTTGATGCGTTTCCGTCCAATCGGATGGTACGGCGTACTTGGTTTTGCTCGTTACCGTGAAGCTGCATTGGTTCGTATTGAATCATCTTCTTCAATCAATAACGCTACTGCTTAATTAAGTAAAACGATTAGCCCCGCTTTAGGGCGGGGCTACTCATTATGAAAGGGAATTATGGCGTACTTATTAAAACCACCGACAGTTGATGAAGGTCCTGCTGGATTTGGTCGTTTGTTTTGGCGCTATAGAATTACAAGAGGCGACACCTTATTAGTTTATGGAACATCAGTAGTGCGTACGCGCACACCAGGAGTTCAAGAAACCTTAGATGCAGATTATTATTATCTTGGCGGACACGAATATTATTTATCAAATAACGAATATACAATTTTAACAAACGCTGGTTACGGCGCTTACATAACAACCGTTTAGGAGAAATATGCCAAACCCAGGTAGATACAATATTACGGTTTATAAAGGCACAACATTTACCTTGGCTCCAGTATGGAAAATTGGTGGATATGCTGTTAACTTAACTGGCTATAGCGCAAAGATGCAGGTTAGAGCAGCAACTGATGCTTCCGTTCTTGTTGAACTATCTACCGATAATGGTAAAATTGTTATAACTGCAGCATTGGGTAAGTTGACCCTTACTCTTACAGCAGCACAAACAACAGCTCTTACTTCTGGTAAGTATTTTTACGACTTAAATTTAACAGCCTCAGATGCAACGGTAACAAAAATTCTTGAAGGAGTATTTTTGGTGAATGAATCGGTGACTCAATAATGCCAGTTACACCTGAAAGTATTGCAACAGTTGAAATCCCAATTACTACCAATGTCTACGATATTGGAAGTGAACAATATTTAATTCTTGAAGTTGGTCCTCAAGGACCACAAGGAGTTACAGGCCCACAAGGTAGTACTGGACCATTAGGTCCAACTGGTGCTACTGGTGCGAACAGCACAGTTACTGGTCCAACAGGAGCCACTGGCAACGTTGGCGCTACTGGACCTACAGGTCCCACAGGCGCAACAGGATCTACAGGAGCCAATTCAACCGTAACAGGTCCAACAGGACCTACGGGAGCAACAGGCCCTACAGGAGCCACAGGTGCTAACTCTACAGTTACAGGACCAACAGGCCCTACTGGTCCCACAGGACCTACAGGACCTACTGGTCCAACAGGCTCACAAGGTATTCAAGGCGTAACAGGACCTACTGGCGCTACTGGCGCTACTGGTAGTATTGGCAGTACTGGTGCTACGGGTTCTACTGGTTCTACGGGTCCTACTGGTCCTACAGGTGCTGATAGCACTGTTGCAGGACCTACAGGTCCTACGGGAGCAACGGGTGCTACAGGCTCTACAGGTGTTGCTGGTCCAACTGGTGCAACTGGTAGTACAGGATTAACAGGAGCTACTGGACCAACAGGTGCTACTGGAACAGCAATTTATGATACAGACCAAGCCGTAATTTCAATGCAAGTATTCGGATAAGGATAGATAAATGGCAACTTATAGCAAACAATTACTTTCAGGCTCAACACAGGGTCAGCCAATCACAGTAGTTCAGACAGCTTCTACTGGTACAACTATCCATTCAACAGGAACTTCAGCTACCATAATTGATGAAGTTTGGCTATACGCAAATAACACATCTACTTCACCAGTATTACTTACAGTTCAATTCGGCGGCACAGGCTCAGTACAACACGCTAAACCAATTACTCTTTCTCCACAATCAGGAGATGTTTTAATCGTTGCAGGACTTCCGCTAACAGGAACAGGTTCAGCCGCAAATACAGTTGCAGCCTTTGCCGCAACCGCTTCAGTAATTACAATTTCAGGTTATATAAATCGGATAAGTTAATGAAATACCTTATTGGCTATCTAGTAATTGTTTCAATAATTCTTACTTGGAACTACGCAAGGTGTAAAAATGGCTAATCCAACTCGCAGAGGCTCATCAGGTGAGCCAGTTAGAAACAGTATGCAAGGTGGAAACTACACACCTTGGACTAATACTCATTTTGTTCTCCCATACGGCTTACGCTTACAACAAACTAAAAACGCTGGCGATACATCAGTCACAATTCCTAGTGGAATTACTTTTGTTTACGCTATTGCAGTTGGTGGTGGCGGTGGTGGTTCAAATCAAGATGGTGGTGGTGCTGGCGGTATTGCTTGGGGTTGGACATTAGCAAATTCAACTTGTGTAGTTGGTACTGGTGGCGCATCTACTGCTTCAGGTAACTACACACGCTATGGAAATGTAATCGCAGGAGGTGGTGGCGGAAACTCAACAGGAGTATTAGGTGGTGGCGGGTCAGGTGCTGGTAGTGGCAACGCAGGTGGAACAAATTATTGGGGAATACCAGCAGGTAGCGGTGGCGGTACTGCTCCAGCAAAAGGTGGTTCAGGTGGAGGCGCAGGTGGCGGTGGTCGCTCAGGAGCATCAGGTACAACTGGCGGTGCTGGTGGAGATGGAATTTCAGGTGGCGGCGGTGGCGGAAATTCAGGAGCAACAGGAACTTGTATTG
>Ga0209299_1000121_pt1 | contig 40259 bp, 41 predicted proteins | sample S_140806_MF_Meta_FD_187326 | JGI IMG/M metagenome (GOLD analysis project Ga0209299, IMG submission 187326) | Freshwater microbial communities from Lake Simoncouche, Canada to study carbon cycling - S_140806_MF_MetaG (SPAdes) (version 2) | ecosystem: Environmental > Aquatic > Freshwater > Lake ...
TGATGCCATCACTGCTGCCGGATCCCTGAGTTCAGCAGCAAAGGCTGCACTGCTTCTTTGCTCGCTCAGCCATGGGCGAGCAGGCGTGAACTTGCGCGGCGGCGCATCCCGACCCCTGAATGGTTACGTTGGTGTTGCGGCTGCGGGCAAAGAAGCCATCGTCGATCAGGCCAGGCTGCAGCTGCAGCACGAAGTGCTTCTGGGCATCGCTGCCGAAATGCAGAAACACGCCGAGCAGATTGAGGGCGATGGCCAGGGCCACCAGCGGCAAGGGCGGCACGGCGCCGGAAGAGATCAGTAGCAAGGGCGCTAGCCAATAGAGCGCCAGCACCAGGAACATCCCCACGGCCGGGAACCAGCCGATCGGCTGCTGCCACTGGCGGTCGGGGAAGATCCGTTCCTTGAGCAACCAGAGCATCCCGTAGGTGCCATGCAGGGCCAGATAGACCCAGGCCCCCAGGGATCCATTGCCGTAGGCCAGCATCAAGGCACCGATCACCAGGGCGGTGGATCCCTTGTGGAGGTTGATCACATGCCGCAGCTGCATGCTTCGATGCCCAAGAGCTTGCAGCCTAGAAACGCTCTCCCTGGCACCGCCCCCCGCAGCGCTGGGCCCAGTGCGGCCGTGCCCCGCTGCTACGGCCAGGCCCCAGGCTCCAGGAACAACTCCACCGGCCCTGGCCCCGCCAGCAGCTCCTCCGCCTCGCCGGGCCGCAGGGGGGCCTGCAGGATCTCAGCGCTGATCAGCCGGGCGGTCTCTGGCAGGGCTGGCTGGTCGGGGTCGAAGGCGGTGGGATGGGTGGTGCTGCTGGAGAAGCCCCGGTAGATCACCAGCTCACAGGGCTCATCGGGCGACGCGGCCGCGGCGGGATCCTCGCCGGCTTCCCTGCCGGCCTCGGGCGGCAGCGCCCGCAGGGTTCCGCGGAGCCGCAGCACCCGATCGGGACGCTCACGGCTGATCGCCTCCAGCCGGGCCAGGAGCCGTTCGGTGGGGGCGGTGGTTTCCGGCGCCGGATCCGGCGTTGAAGGGATCGTCACGGGGGCCATCGCTAACGGGGAGGAGCGGGAGATCGGAACGCGGGGGAGGAGGCTTCGGCGCCCGCTCCTGCACGGTGGCCGCAGGCATGGTTGAGGTCTTCGCCCCTCAGAACTCGCCGGCCACACGCCCCTGGCGGGGTAGTCGCACCAGCAGCCACTGCAGCAGGCCCACCGCATAGCCCGCCAGGCCCGCATAGCCGACGAAACCAGCCACCGCCGGAGTCCAGCGGCCGCCGAACACGAAGCCGAAGATCTGGGCCAGCACGCCATGCAGCTGGCCGGGGGCCTCCAGCCAGGCGGCGCAGACCGGGCGTTCCAGGCCGCCCGTCAGGCAGGAGAGGCAGGTGCTGGCCAGGGCCGCCAGGGCCAAGGCATAAAAGGTGAGGCTCCAGCGCCAGATCCGCACGGTGAGCGGCAGGCCGCGCCAGGTGGGGAAATCAGCCAGCTCCTCGTTGAGGTCCACCCAAAACCAGAGCACCGCCACCAGCAGCAGGGGAGCCGCCACCAGCAGGGCGAAGCCGAGCGGCGCCTTGTTGGTGAGCAGAAGCAGGGCGATCAACAGCAGGCTGGCCATCTTCCAGTAGAGCCCGAGCAGGCGCCCCAGGGCCCCCTCCCGCCGTAGCGAGGTCCACACCAGCAGCACCAGGGGTAAGCCCACCGTGAAGAGCAGGCCCAGGCGCACGGCCAGCCAGACCAGGGAGCGGTAAAGCGGATCCGGCACGGATGATCGAGGGCGGTAAGGCGCCATTATCCGCTCACCCTCCCAGGGCCTAGGGTCCGGCCATGGCTGCCTTCCCCTCCTTCCCCTGGTTGGCGCGGCGTGAGAGCGGCGCCTGGTGTCGCACCGGCTTAGCCCGCGACCCCTCCCTGCAGGCGGCGGTGGATGAGCTGGTCCGCCAGCTGGCGGGCGCCGGCCCGGCTGATCTGGCCCTGGTGTTCGCCTCCGCCAGCTACGCCAGCGACCTGCCCCGCCTGCTGCCCCTGCTGCGCCAGAAACTCCAGGCCCGCCACTGGATCGGTTGCCTGGGCAGCGGCGTGGTGGGCACCGAAGCGGGAGGGGCAGCCCGGGAGCTGGAGCATGAACCCGCCCTCAGCCTCACCCTGCTGCGCCTGCCCGGGGCTGAACTCCACCCCTTTGAACTGGATACGGCCGACCTCCCCGATCTCGACGGCCCCGCCGAACCCTGGCGCACGGCGGTGGGCACCGGAGTTGAGGGCATCAACGCCATGCTGCTGCTGGTGGATCCGGGCTGCGGCGCGGTGAACGACCTGATCAGCGGCCTCGATTACGCCTTCCCCGGCGTGGCCAAGGTGGGCGGTATCGCGGGCCAGCACAGCGCCCCCCACGGCTCCCTGCTGTTTGGCGACCAGGTGCGCGGCGGGGCGGTGGGCTGCCTGATCGGCGGCGCCTGGCGCCTGCAGCCGATGGTGGCTCAGGGTTGCCGGCCGATCGGTCCGGTGCTGGAGGTGGAGCAGGCCCAGCGCAATGTGGTGCTGCAGGTGAGCGAAGGCGACCAGCGCCGCAGCCCGGTGGAGGCGTTGCAGGCCATCCTCGGCGGGCTCAATCCGGCGGAGCGGGAGCAGGTGAAGCATTCGCTCTTTCTGGGGGTGGCCCGCAGTGATTTCAGCCTGGAGCTCAGCGGTGAGCAGCCCCCGGCCTTCCTGGTGCGCAACCTGATCGGCGTGGACCCCCGCAACGGCGCCGTGGCGGTGGGCGAACGGATGCGGGTGGGCCAGAAGGTGCAGTTCCAGCTGCGCGATGCCGATGCCTCCCGGGAGGAATCGCGGCAGTTGCTGCGCCAGGCGGCCCGCCGACCGGCCGAGCCCCTGGCGGCGCTGCTGTTTGCCTGCCTCGGCCGCGGCCGAGGCCTCTATGGGCACCCCGACGGCGACGTGAGCCTCTGCCGCGAGGCCTTCGACCAGCTGCCGATCGCTGGGGTGTTCTGCAATGGCGAAATCGGGCCGGTGGGGGGCACCACCCACCTGCACGGCTACACCGCCAGTTGGGGCTTCCTGGTGCCGGAGGACTAGACGGGTGCGGCAGCACGTCAATCCGCTCAGCCTTGTCCACCAGCAGCCGCGGCACCTGCCGCCGCCGGCCGAGCTGTTCGCCCATCCCGATCAACCCCTCGTGCTCGACATTGGCTGCGCACGCGGCCGCTTCCTGCTGGACCTGGCCCCCCTACAGAGCGACCACAACCACCTCGGCGTGGAAATTCGCCGGCCCCTAGTGGAGGCCGCCGAGGCCGAGCGGATCGAAGCGGGCCTCACCAACCTCCACTTTCTGTTCTGCAACGCCAACGTGAGCCTGGAGCGCTGGTTGGCCGAGCTACCCGGGGGCCTGCTGCAGCGCGTCTTGATCCAGTTCCCCGACCCCTGGTTCAAGCTCCGGCACCACAAACGGCGGGTGCTGCAGCCTCCCCTGCTGCGCTCGATCGCCGCAGCCCTGGCGCCAGGGGCCGAGCTCTTCCTTCAGAGCGATGTGGAGGCTGTGATCGCTCCGATTGTGGCGCTGTGTGAGGCCAGCGGCTGCTTCAAGCGGCCCGCCGAGGATGGCCGGCCCTGGAGAGCCTCCAACCCCCTGCCGGTGCCCACGGAACGGGAGCGCCACGTGCTCGCCCAGGGGCTGCCGGTGTACCGGGTGCTCTACCGGCGCACTCATGCGGCGGTGCCCGCGCTGGAGCACCTGGAGCTTGCGCTGGCACCGGCGACGGCCGAAGTCGGCGAGCCCTGAAGGCACGGGGGCCAGCCAGGTTCCGGCGGCAACGTTGCGGTGCATGGCCCTGCAGTGAATGGCCCTGCGGGGCTGGTCAAGGCGCAGGGATGCCAACGAACCCCTGAAATCGCCCACCGGCTGGAAAGCCCGGCCGGCCCCACCGATAATCCCTCCACCACAAACGCTCCGCCGTGCTCTCTCCCGCCCCGCCCACGCCCCTACTGCTGCGTTGGCAGGGCCTGCTGGCGGGCTCACCGGCGGGCAGCATCACGCAGCACCTGCCGCTGATCTCTGGCCTGGTGCTCTGTGCCCTGCTGGCGGGCCTGCCCCTGGTCACCCGCGCCGGGTTGAGCCTGCTGATCGCCGCCTGCGGCCTGCTCTGGGTGCTCTGGGCCCTGCGTACCACCCCCGGGCAGATCGGCCGGATCAACCTGGCTCTGCTGGCGGTGCTGGCCGTGGCGCTGATCGCTACCGGCTTCTCGCCGGTGCCGGTGGCCGCGGCCAAGGGGTTGATGAAGCTCACCAGCTATCTGGGGGTCTACGCGCTGCTACGCCAGCTCCTGGCCAGTTCACCGCTCTGGTGGGACCGGCTGGTGGCAGCCCTGCTGGTCGGTCAGCTCCTCACGAGCGTGATCGGCATCCGCCAGCTCTACGCCGATTCCAGCCAGCTGGCCCGCTGGTCGGACAACAACTCGGTGGCGGAGGGCACGGTGCGAATCTACAGCATCCTCGACAACCCCAACCTGCTGGGCGGCTACCTGCTGCCCATCCTGCCCTTGGCGGTGGTGGCTGTGCTGCGCTGGCAGACCCTGCCGCGCCGTCTCTTCGCCCTCGCCTCCCTGGTGCTGGGGATCGTGGCCCTGGTGCTCACCTACAGCCGCGGCGCCTGGATGGGCATGGTGGCCTCCCTCGGATTGCTGGGCCTGCTGCTGGCGATGCGTCAGACCCGCCACTGGCCCCCCTTCTGGCGCCGCACCCTGCCGCTGCTGCTCTTGGTGGGCACGGCGGTGGCCCTGGTGGTGCTGGTCGCCCAGGTGGAGCCCCTGCGGGTGCGGGTGATGAGCCTGGTGGCTGGCCGCGAGGACAGCTCCAACAACTTTCGCATCAATGTCTGGACCTCCGTGCTGGCGATGATTAATGACCGCCCCTGGCTGGGCATCGGTCCGGGCAACACGGCCTTCAACCTGATCTATCCCCTCTACCAGCAACCCAAGTTCAACGCCCTCAGCGCCTATTCCATCCCCCTGGAACTGCTGGTGGAAGCCGGCGTACCGGGATTGCTGGCTGGGATGTCCCTGCTGTTCACCGCCGTAGGCACTGGCCTGCGCCAGGGCCAGGGCCTGGGGATGCTCAATCTCCCCTCTCTGGCAGCGGTGGCGGCCTTCGCTGGGCTCGCTGTTCAGGGCCTCACCGACACGATCTTCTTCCGGCCGGAGGTGCAGTTGGTGGCCCTCTTCAGTCTCGCCACCCTGGCGGCGGCCGCGGCCGATGATCCCAGGGCTGCAGGGGCTTCCGGCTCTGTTCGGGCCCCGGACGCCAGCGCCGCCGTCTGAATTCCCCAGCCCACCGCTCCACCCTCCATGGCGGCCGCCGCCGATCCCGTCACTGAGGCCGATAACCCCCGGCCGCCCAGGGCTCCTCTCCTGGCCGGTTTCGACGCGGGTCAGACCCACACCACCTGTCGCCTGGCCCTGGGCGACGGCGAGGCGCTGGCGGAGGCCGAGGGCCCCGGGGTGGTGCATCTGGCGGCTCCAGGCGGTCCGCAGCGGTTCACCGCCGCCCTGCGGGAGAGCCTGGAGGCAGCCCGGGTCCGGCTGCCGGAAGCCTGGCTCCCGGTTCCGTTGGCGGCGGCTGCGGTCGGTGCCAGCGGCATCGAAGCCGGCAGCTCGGTGCAGACCCAGGGCCTGACCCTGGCGGCGGCGGCCCTGGGTCTGCCTAGCGACAGGCTCGTTGTGACCGGCGACGAGCGCACCGCCCTGCGAGGTGCCTTCCCCGAGGGGCCGGGCATCGTGGTGATCAGTGGCACCGGCACGATCGCCGTGGGCAGCGATGGCCGGGGCCGCCATCACCGCTGCGCCGGCTGGGGCTGGCTGCTCGATGGAGCCGGGTCCACCATGGACATCGGCCGGGACGCCCTGGCCCTCAGCCTGCGGATGGCCGATGGCCGCGAGCCCGATGGTCCCCTGCGGGAAGCGATCTGGCAGGTTCTCGGCCTGGATCCCCTGGATCCGGATGCCCCCCAGCGGATCAAGGCCCTAGTGGTGGATCCGGCCTTCGGTGCCGCGGGCTTCGCCAGGCTGGCCCCGGAGCTGCACCGGCTGGCTGAGGGCGGCGACCGGCCGGCGATCGCCATCCTGGACCGGAACGCCGAGGCCCTGGTGACGATGGTGGCCGCCGTGGCCGCGGCCCTGGATCTGCGGGAACCACCGGTGGCGGCCCTCGGGGGCGGACTCATCCATCTGCCGGGGTTGCGTCACCGTTTTGAGCACGGCCTGCGGCGGCGGCGGGGGGTCTTGGTGGCCCCCCGGGGGGATGCATGCCATGGCGCCCTCCACCTGGCGGCCGCTCGGCTGCGACCTGATCCGGATGTCGGCGCGGCTGAGGCTGTGGCGTTCTGATCCGCCGGGAGCTCCCGGCCAGGATGCTTCGATGGCATCAGCCATGCAGCCAGGTTGATGGGCATGCCGGGATCTTCGGGTGCGCTGCCGGGTGATGACCTGGCGGACTGGCTGGCCGAGAACCTCGGAGTTCGCCCGGTGAGCAGGCGGCCGGTAGGCGGGGGCTGCATCCACAGCGCCTGGTGCCTCACGGTGCTGCCCTCGGGGGGGCCGGCGGCCTCGCCTCAGCCTGCGCCGTTCTCCGGCGGCCGTCTGTTCGCCAAGACCAACAGCCTCGAAGCTCTGCCGCTGCTGGAGGCTGAGGCTGAGGGTCTGGAGGCCCTGGCCCTTGCCGCGGCGGGCACTGACCTCCGCGTGCCGGCGCCCCTCGCCGTGGGGGTTGCCGGGAACCAGGCCGTGCTGGTGCTGCCCTGGCTCGAACTGGCGGGATCCGGCTCCGCTGCTGCCGATGGGGCCTGGGGGCGCCTGGGGGCCGCCCTGGCCACGCTGCATCGCAGCAGCCTCGAGCGCTCCTGCACAGCGGGGGATCGGCCCGGCAGCTTCGGCTGGCCGCGCAACAATGTCATCGGTGCCGGCCCCCAGCGGAACGGCTGGCTGGCTGGCTGGGGGCGCTTCTTCGCCGAACGGCGGTTGGCGCCCCAGCTCGAACGGCTGGAGCGCCGGATCGGTGCGCTGCGGGGTGGGCAGGCCCTGTTGGAGCGGGTGCCGGACTGGCTCGATGGCCACGGCGCCGATCCCTGCCTGGTGCATGGCGATCTCTGGTGCGGCAATGCCGCCATCGACAACACCGGTCACGGAGTGATCTTCGATCCAGCGGTCCACCGCGCTGACCGGGAGGTGGATCTGGCCATGGCCAGGCTGTTTGGTGGTTTTCCGGCCCCGTTCTTCGCGGGCTATGAGGCCACTTGGCCCTTACCCGGCGATCAACGCCGAAGGGTTCCTCTTTATAATCTTTACCATCTGCTCAATCACGCCAACCTGTTCGGCGGCAGCTATGCCGTCCAGACCCAAGGGGTGATCGAGGAACTGCTGCTGGATCCGCCTGCTTGAAGTTAGGTCGTAGGCCGGTGCTGGTCGATGCGGCGCGATCGCGTTATGCAATGTTGCTCACTGGAGGTGGCGTTGGGTCTCTGGGCCCCCAGGGGACCTGGGAGTGGCAAGCAGCAAAAATGGATTGGAGAGTGGTGGAATCAGATTGCACTTGGGTGCGATCTACCGCTGCCAACGCAGCGATCAAAATCTGGTCATGCTTCGCTTGGGAAGCACTCTCAGTGGCCACACCGATGAGCTGATCGATCAGCCCAGGTATTCCTTGCGCACGCCCTGAAGGCGTTCCACCACGGCGTTGCGCTTCTCGCTGGTGGTGAGGTTCTCCCAGCTCCAAGTGCCCACCACCACCAGACCCAGCAGTTCCAGCAGGCCGGGCACGATCGGCAGCAGGTTGATGGTGTCGAGCACCCCTTTGATCAGAATCTGGGCAACGATCACGGCCAGCAGGATGCCGGCGACCTTGCCGGCCTTGCCGATCTGGCTCCAGTCGAGCTTGTCGAGGCTTTCGTTCACCTTGCCGATCACCTCGGCGAAGCGCTGGTTGAAATCGGCGCCGGCTTCTTCGGCGGCATGGCCAACCGCTTCGGCCGCTTCCTTGGCTTCGGTGCTGAGGTCGCTCATCGCCAGGGGCTGGGTTCACAATGAACCACAAGGTACTGGGGAGACCTTGAACACGCCAGCGGAAATCCGCCTCGGTCGTCAGGCGCTGACGCTGATCGACCGACTCCTCGATGCGGCAGCCCCTGAGGAGGGCTGTGCCCTGCTGCTGGGAACGCGGCGGAGCGGCCCCCGAGATTCGCTGGGAGAGGCCCCCCCCCACTGGCATCTGCAGCAGGTGTGGCCCACGGTCAATGTTTGGGAGCCGGGGGTCGAACGGCTGCGCCGCTTCCGGATCGACCCCCGCGAGCAGTTGTTCGCCCAGAAGTGGGCCCGCGCCCATGGGCTGGAGGTACTGGGCTCGCTCCACAGCCATCCGGCCAGCCCGCCGCTGCCCTCCGCGACCGACTGCAGCATGGCCTTCGCCCCAACACTGATGCTGATCCGCGGCGTGGCCCCTGGGGAGCATCCCCCGGGGCATGGGGATGGGGCCGCCGCCCGGCCGGTGCTGTGCTGCTGGTGGCTGGAGCTTGAGCTGGCTCCCCGGCTTCTGCCATGGAGAATGGAAGATTGAGGCGATCGCCCCCGCGGCCGCGTCCCGCTTCCCTTCCGCCCATGCTTCCCCCCGACACCAGCGGCGTCCAGCTCAGCCCCGATGAGGTGGCCCGCTTTGCCCGCCACCTGATCCTGCCGGAGGTGGGCATGGAGGGGCAGAAGCGCCTCAAGGCGGCCTCGGTGCTCTGTGTGGGCACGGGCGGGTTGGGGTCGCCCCTGCTGCTCTACCTAGCCGCCGCCGGCGTGGGCCGGATCGGCATCGTTGATTTCGATGTGGTGGACCATTCCAACCTGCAGCGCCAGGTGATCCACGGCACCAGCTGGGTGGGCAAACCCAAGATCGAATCGGCCAAGGCCCGAATCCTCGAGATCAATCCCCACTGCCAGGTGGATCTCTACGAGACCGCCCTCACCAGTGAGAACGCCCTTGAGATCATCCGTCCTTACGACATCGTTTGCGACGGCACCGACAACTTTCCCACCCGCTACCTGGTGAACGACGCCTGTGTGCTGCTGGGTAAGCCCAACGTGTACGGCTCGATCTTCCGCTTCGAGGGCCAGGCCACCGTGTTCAACCTGGATGCGGAGAGCCCCAACTACCGCGACCTCTTCCCCGAGCCGCCGCCGCCGGGCATGGTGCCTTCCTGCGCCGAAGGCGGCGTGGTGGGGGTGCTGCCGGGGATCATCGGCGTGATCCAGGCCACCGAGGCGGTGAAGATCATTACCGGCATCGGCACCACCCTGAGCGGCCGCCTGCTGCTCTTCGATGCCCTGGGCATGAAGTTCCGCGAGCTGAAGCTGCGGCCCAATCCCGAGCGCCCGCTGATCGAGAAGCTGATCGATTATCAAGAGTTCTGTGGCGTGGGCGGCAGCGCCCCCGGCCAGGAGGAGGCCGGCGCCGTGGCGAGTGTGGGGGTGGTGGAGCTCAAGGCCCTGCTCGATGGCGACACCAGCGGCCTGGTGCTGATCGATGTGCGCAATCCCCCCGAAGCGGAGATCGCCGCCATTCCCGGTGCCACCCTGATTCCCCTCGACCAGATCGAGAGCGGCACTGCCGTGGAGCGGGTGAGGGAGCTGGCGGCCGGCAAGCAGTTGTATGTGCACTGCAAGCTCGGCGGCCGCAGCGCCAAGGCCTTGATCGCCCTGAAGCGCCACGGCATCGAGGGCATCAATGTGACCGGCGGCATCGACGCCTGGAGCCAGGAAGTGGACCCCTCCGTGCCCCGCTACTGAGCCCTTCCCATGGCCCCCGGTGGCGACGAGGTGGATGGCGCCCAAGCCCCCGGGGTTCTCGGATCCGGAGAGGAGGCACGCAGCCGGCAGCTCGAACGGCAGCGGCAGTTCCAGCGGCGGCTGGTGAAGCTGGAGCCCCAGTTCGTGCCGCTGCTGCTCTGCGTGCTGCTGCCGGTGGTGCTGCTGCCGGTTGCTGCCTTGTCCGGTGGCGGGTTCCACTGGCTGCTCCCGGTTCTGCTCACCATTCAGGTCGGTCAGTCGCTCCGTTCCCTGCCGGCCCTCGGCCCAGGGCTTCTCTCGCAGGTCGTGCTCGCCCTGCAGCGGCTGCTGGGGTTCGGCGCGATCACGGGCATGTGGACCCTCACCCTGGTCGACCACAACGTCGGGCATCTGCTGCTGCGTTTCGGGGTGCTGTTGCTCTCAGGACTCTTCTCGATCCTGGCCACCCTCAAGCTGGTGCTGCTGCTGGCCCGGGTTCCCCGGGTGAATGCCCAGGTGATGGCGGGGGCCGCGGCGGGTTACATCTACCTCGGCCTCACCGGTGGCCTGGTGGCCGCAGCCCTGCAGGTGGTGATTCCAGGCACCTTCACCCTGGGCATCGACGTCGGCCATGAGCTCCTGGTGGACCGGCTCACTTACTTCAGCTTCGTGGTGCTGGCGGGCCTCGGCCTGGGGGATGTGCTGCCCCATAACCCTCTGGGTGAGCGATTCGTGATCCTGCTCAGCCTCTCCGGCACGCTCTATCTGGCCCTGTTGATGGGCCTGCTGATCGGGCGCTTCATCGCCACCCAGGAGGTGGAGCTGGAATTCGATGCCCTCGCCGATGAGGTGCAGGATGCAGCGAGCCCGATCGCCACACGAATCGCCCAGTTGGACCGCCGGCGTTCCGAGCCACGGGGGAAGCGGCAGGAGGGAGTGGAGCAGGCCGGCGAGCCGCTCGGTGGTGATTCAGCTCAGTAATCCACACCCCGTTTGAGGTCCACGCCCCGTTCGGCGTAGTGCTTGTGGCACACCATCTCGGAATGCACGCTGGCCAGGTCGAAATAGGCGGGCCGGCTTTTGCAGCGGCCCGTGATGATCACCTCGGTTTCGGCGGGCTTGCGCAGCAGGGTCTGCACGATGGGCTCCACCGGCAGCAACTCGAGATCCACCGTGGGATTGAGTTCGTCGAGGATCACGGTTTTGTAGAGGCCGCTGGCGATGGCGGCCCGGGCGATCTCCCAGGCCCGCTCGGCCTCCACGTAGTCGATCGGCTGCTGCTGGCCGCGCCACACGATCGCATCGCGGCCGGAGCGCAGGTGATCCACCAGGTGGGGGTAGCTCTCGCGCAGGGCGGCGATGGCGGCATCTTCGGTGTAGCCGCTCCCCCCCTTGAGCCACTGCAGGATCAGCACCCGGTGGCTCTTGTCCTGGCTGATGCCGCGGCCGATCGCCTGCAGGGCCTTGCCCAGGGCGCTGGTGGATTTGCCCTTGCCCTCGCCGGTGTAGATCTCGATCCCATCGAGCCCCCGTTCCCGGGCCTCCGCCTCCATGCCGTCGTCGTCGCCGTCCCAGGATTCAGAACCGTCCCGATCCCCGGGGCTCCGGCGGCGGTGGGCCCGCATCTCCGAATGCAGATCGGCCAGGCGCACCAGCTCTCGCGGAGCTCCCCGGCCGGTGCAGATCACCTCCATCCCCGCCGGCTTGGCCGCCAGGGTGCGCACCACCTCGGCGGTATCGAGCAGCCCCAGGTCGAGCACGGGATTGAGCTCGTCGAGCACCACCACCGAGTAGAGGTCGCTGGCGATCGCCCCCTTGGCGATGTCCCAGCCTCGCTGGGCTTCCTGACGATCGAAGCGAGTGGCCTGGTCGGCCGTGAAGTATTCGCCCCGGCCGGTGCGCACCTGGTCGATCAGGTGGGGAAAGCCCTGCTGCAGGGCCTCGATCGCGGCGTCCTCGTCGTAGGAACGGCCGGGTCCCTTCAGGAACCGCAGCAGCAGCACCCGGGTGCGCTTGCGCTCGCAGATACCCAGGCCGATGGTGCGGAGCACCACCCCCAGGGCCGCCTGGCTTTTCCCCTTGCCGTCACCGTCGTAAACGTGCAACTGACCGTGGGCGCGTTCATCGCTGCCGGCGGCCGTGCGGATGCCGATGCCCCGGCCGGTGCCCCGTTGGGGGGTCTGGGTAGGGCCGGGGGGCGGGGGCGTCATCGGGAGGCGGTGATCAACGGATGCTACTGAGCCCCCCGGGGGGATCCCATGGAATCCGCCCGATCTGAGCTGCGGGCTCGGGGCCGGTTCCACACTGAATGGGATGGGACTTGCCAGGATCATCCCCATGCATTCCTCGCCCCCTCCCCTCACCCTGCTCGAAGCGCTGCCCCCGGACCTGGGGGAGGCCTATCGGGCGGTGAGCGACCGCATCGCCGCCTTTCCCCGGGTGGTGGTGGCCTATTCCGGCGGAGTGGACAGTGCCCTGGTGGCGGCCCTGGCCGTCGACCGGATCGGGGATCGGGCCCTGGCGGTGACCGGTGTTTCCCCGGCCCTGGCACCCCATCTGCGGGAGGAGGCCCGGGCCCAGGCCCGCTGGCTGGGATTGCGGCACCGGGAAATCCCCACCACCGAGCTGGAGGATCCGGCCTATTCCAGCAATCCCGAGGATCGCTGCTACGCCTGCAAGCGGGAACTCCATGGTCTGCTGGCACCGCTCGCCCTCGCCGACGATGCGGTGGTGCTCGATGGGGTGAACCGGGATGATCTGGCCGACTTCCGCCCCGGCCTGGGGGCAGCCCGTGAGCGTGGGGTGATCTCGCCGTTGGCCGAGGCCGGCGTCGACAAGCAGGGGGTGCGGTGCCTCTCGCGGGCCCTGGGGTTGCCCTGGTGGGACAAGCCGGCCCAACCCTGTCTGGCTTCCCGGTTTCCCTACGGAGAGCCGATCACGGCGGCCAGGCTGCAGCGGGTGGCGGCCGCTGAGGATTGGTTGCGGGCGCGGGGATTCCGCGAACTGCGGGTGCGCAGTCAGGGGGAGACTGCCCGCATCGAGTTGCCGGCCGGGGCCCTCCCCGAGGTGCTGGCCAGGCTGGCCCAGGGGCCGTTGCGCCAGGAGCTGGTGGCTGCCCTGGGGAACCTCGGTTTCACGGCCGTTGCCCTTGACTTGGAGGGACTGGTGAGCGGCAAGCTCAACCGTGATCGCTCCGCGGCAATCACCTTCGGGGTGGCTGCCCTCACCCCGCAGGCTGGGGCCGGCGGCTGATCGCGTCGCATCAAAAAACCCGGGCCGCCGCAGGCAGTCCGGGGGGTGAAGGTGCGGCTTCAGCCGGTTGGAGAGAGCCTCAGGCCGGGGAGAGTTCGGGCTCGCGCGGGGTTTCGGCGATCGATCCCGGGGTTTCGCGGCGGAAGCTGGTGAGCTTGTGACGGGCGGCTCCGAGTTCCTCGACCAGCACCTGACAGGCCCGTTCGGGCATGGTGTGGTCACCGCAGGTGAAGACATCCACGGCTGCATAGCCGGATTCCGGCCAGGTGTGGATGGAGATGTGGGATTCGGCCAGCAATGCCAGCCCAGTCACGCCCTGGGGCTCAAAGCGATGGGTGATGAGGTTGAGGAGGGTGGCACCGGCACGTTTGGCTGCTGTGGTGATGGTGTCCCTGAGGAAAGCTTCGTCATCCAGTCGGCTGCTTTGACATTCGTACAGCTCGAGGATGCAGTGTTTCCCAACCGCGTCAGAGATGGCGGGCGTGGAGGAGGGTTGCGGGGCGGCGGCTCCATTCCATCCCGGGTTGGGGTGGAGGCAGGACAGGCGCTGGTTCATCGAATCCAGGCAAACAGCAACTCACCATAGGGGCTGCGGTGCCGCATCTCGGTGCGGATGTCCCAGCGGTGGCCCATTCCGCACAGATTCGCCATCAGGAGCCGGCGATTCACGCGTTCTGCAGGCTGCCCTGGCGCATGCGCACCACCTGGGCGTCGCTGCGCCAGCTCCCGTTGAAGCACTCCAGGTGGGTAGCGCTCACCAGGCACTGGTGGCCGTTGCCCACCGCCTCTAGCAGCAGGTTCTGACGCCGGGGATCCAGTTCGGCGAACACGTCGTCGAGCAGCAGGAGCGGGGGCTCGCCCACCACCGCATGCACCACATCCAGCTCGGCCAGTTTCAGGGCCAGCACCAGCGTTCGCTGCTGGCCCGCCGAGCCGTAGCGCCGGGCTGATGCTCCCCCCAGCAGCAGTTCGATCTCATCGCGGTGGGGGCCCACCAGGCACTGGCCGAGCCGTTCCTCCTCGCTGCGCTGCAGCAGCAGCTGGTCGAGGAGGGCGGCCCTCCACACCTCTTCCCCAGCGGCGGTTGCCTCGGCCTCCAGCTTCGTGCCGCTCCGATAGGCCAGCTCAAGCACCTCCTTGCCGCCGCCCAGCCGCTCCTGCCATAGCTGCGCTAATGGCTCGAGCCGTTCCAGGGCCCGGCGCCGCCTGCGATGCAGGCGGGTGCCCACCAGCGCCATCTGCTGGTCGAAGGCATCCAACAGGGCGCTTCGTTCCACAGGCGCCAGGCCGCGGCGCAGCAACTGGCTGCGCTGACGCAGCAGCCGGCCGTAGCGGCTCAGTAGGGCGCCATAGATGGGCTCAAGTTGCAGCACCACCCGGTCGAGCCACTGGCGGCGCTGGGCGGGTTCCCCCCGCACCAGCTCCAGATCCAGGGCGCTGAACCCCACGCACCGCAGCGGCCCGATCAGGTCGATCAGACGCTCCAGGCTGCGGCCGTTTCGCAGGGCCCGGCGACCGCCGCGACGCCGCAGCTCCAGTTCCAGTTGGTCGCCTTCGCTCGTGCGCGCCCGTAACCGGCTGGTCGGCTCCCCCTGGCGGATCAGGTCAGGGTCGCTGCTGCAGCGGTGGGAGCGCAGGCTGGTGAGCAGCTCCACGGCCTCCAGGAGGTTGGATTTCCCTTCCCCATTGGCGCCGATCACGAGCAGCCGCGGAGCCTGCAGCTCCAGCTCGAGCCCGGCGATATTGCGGAAGTGGAGCAGCTCCAGGCGGTGCAGCCGGATGGGTCTGGGGCGGTCTGCGGCTAAGGTAGGCCCAACGGGGGCAGGTGTTGGATCTGATCCATCCGCCGTGGTCCCCGGGACACCGCTCCCGGTGTTGGGCATGTAGCTCAGTTGGATAGAGCATCAGATTCCGGTTCTGAGGGTCGGGGGTTCGAGTCCCTCCATGCTCGTGGTTCAGTTTGATCGGGGGACACCACGACCCTCAGATGCCTCCGCCGGAACGGGGGCTTTCTTTTTGGTCCATCCCTGGGGTCGTGAGGGTGAGGCCCATGGCGCGGATCCCGCCCGGATCCACCACGAATCCCGCCCCGTGGAGGATCTCCAGCGCCTCCGGAGTGGCGGAGAGGGACACGCTGCAGCCCGCCAGCTCCCGCCTCAGGCGGCCCAGGGCGCAGCGCACCAGGGCCGTGAGCACCTGATCGCGCCCGGGGTCGGCCGGATCGCTGAGCAGGTCCCAGAGATTGGCATTGAGGGCCAGGTCGCTCGTGGCCCGCAGGAAGCCCACCAGCCTGTCCTGGCGATCCTTCACGCCCAGGTGCCAGGTGCTGCGTGCCAGTACCTGCCCCCAGCGCTCCGGGCTGCGGGGCCGCTCTTCGCAGGCCCGCAGCAGGCGATTCAGCCCCTCGGCAGCCGTTTCCCCCTCGGTTGCCAGATCGCCCTCGGGGGATTGGATCAGGCGGTATCCCTGCGGTAGTAGCTGGGCCGAACCGGAGGGGCGGAAGGGGATCAAGAGGGAGGCGAGGCGATCAGGCGGCGGCATCAGCCGGTGTTCCGCATGCCGGCGGCGATGCCGTTAATGGTGAGCAAGGCACCGCGGAGCAGTTCGCTGCGGCTGTAGGTGCGGGCGTCACCGCCGGCCTGGCCGCTGATGGGACCTTCACTCATTGGCGGCTGACGATTCTGGTCCCTGAGGCGGCGCAGCAGGGCCACCTGCAGGAAGCCGAGCGGCACGATCGTGCGGTTGCGCAGATCGACCGAGAGCTGTAATGCCGGATCGCCATCCAACAGGCGGGTGTGGTTGCTGATCTGGAGCACCAGATCGCGGGTGCGGCCGAACTCGGTGGCGATGGCGGTGAAGATCGCCGCGAAGGCTTCGCGGTTCTCGGGGCGCCCCAGGGAGAGCACGTAGTGATGGGCCAGTTCCAGGTCGACCTTGGAGAGGGTCATCTCCACCTTGGAGATGAGCATCCGGAAGAAGGGCCAACGCTGGTAGAGCAGTTGCAGGAGTTCCATCTGGGCGGGGTCGCCTGCCACCTCTTGGTCGAGGGCCATGCCCACGCCGTACCAGCTGGGAAGCAGGAAGCGGCTCTGGGTCCAGCCGAACACCCAGGGGATGGCTCGCAGGCTCGAAAGATCCTTGGCGCCACTCTTGCGGCGGGCCGGACGGCTCGAGATCTGCAGCTTGCTGATTTCTTCGATCGGCGTGACCTGCTGGAAGAAGGCCACAAGGTCGGGGTTGTCATGAACCAGGGCCCGGTAGTGGTCGCGGGATCGGGCCGCCAGCCGTTCCATCAGGGCATTCCAGCTGGGGGTGTCATCGATCGGGGCGCTGACCAGGCTGTTCTGGAGTACTGCGGTGGTGACCGTTTCCAGGTTGTAGAGGGCCAGCTCGGGCAGGGAGTACTTGGAGGCGAGTACCTCGCCCTGTTCAGTGATCTTGATCCGACCCCTCAGGGTGCCGCTGGGCTGGGCGAGGATTGCCTGGTAGGCCGGACCACCGCCGCGGCCTACAGATCCACCGCGGCCGTGGAAGATGCGCAGGGCCACGGCGTGCTGGGTGGCGAGCTGTTGCAGGGCGATCTGGGCCCGGTGGATTTCCCAGTTGCTGGAGAGGAAGCCGGAATCCTTGTTGCTGTCGGAGTAGCCGAGCATCACCTCCTGTAGAGGTTCGCTTCCCTCACCGCCGCTGCCCAGCACCTGGCGGTAAAAGGGATCGGCGAACAGTCGCCCCATCACGGCCGGGGCGCCCTGCAGATCCTCCACGGTCTCGAACAGGGGAATGACCAGCAGGTCGGAGCGCCGGGCGAGGGGATCCACCAAGCCCGCCTCTTTGGCCAGGAGGAGCACTTCGAGCAGATCGGACACCGTGTGACTCATCGAGATCACGTAGGTGCGGCAGATGCGTGAACCGAACTCCTGCTGCAGCCGTTGCAGCATGCGGAACACGGCGAAGGTTTCGGCGGTGGATTGACTCCAGCGGGCCGCCGGCGGCAGCAGAGGGCGGCGGGTCTGGAGTTCGGTCAAGAGCCAGGCGATTCGCTGCTCCTCATCCATCGCGCCGTAGGCCACCGGCAGTTGCAGGTAGCGGCTGAGTTCGTCGATGGCGTCGCTGTGGCGGGTGCTCTCCTGGCGGATGTCGAGGCTGGCTAGGCAGAAGGAGAAGATGTGCACCTGGCTGAGCAGTTCGCCCAGGGATTCGCAGCTCAGACCGGTGGCTACCAAGCTATCGCCCACCAGTTCAAGGTCGGCGCGGAACTCCTCGGCGGAGCCGTAGTGCAGATCGGCGACGCTGGCCACCGGCGTGAGGTTGCCCGGGTTGAGGGTGAGGCCGCCACCGCCGGAATTCTCGAAGGGGGCCTCCCATCCCGTTTGGTACAGCTGCTGGTTGCGCTCGAGGGTGAGCCGCAATCGCTCCAGTACATAGCTGAGCTTGAGGCGGTAGGGCTCCAGTCGATAGCGCGCCGCCCGCTCCTCGTAGATCTCCGGGAAGCGCAGCCGATCCATCTCCAGGGATTCGAGCAGGGCAGGGCTCACCTGGCTCCACTGCATCGAGATGCTGAGCTGATCGCGCAGCTGCTCCACTGACTTCACATAGCGCTGCAGCATCAGCTCCCGCTGATAGCAGGCTGTGCGCCAGGTGATCTCTGGGGTCACCGAGGGGTTGCCATCCCGGTCGGAGCCCACCCAGGACCCGAAGGTGCAGAAGTCATCCAGGGGCGGCTGCACATCGGGGTAGCTGGCGGCCAGGGCCGAGCGGATGCGTAGCTGCAGCTTCGGCATCGCGTCGAAGAGCACCTGCTGGAAGTAATGCAGGGCGTAATCCACCTCATCGAGCACCGAGGGTTTGAACTGGTGCAGTTCGTCGGTGCGCCACCAGAGGCGGATCTCCTCTTCCAGTTGCTGGCGGTGTCGTTCGCGCGTTTCGCGGCTCCCACCACGGCCCTCTTCCAGCTTCTGGATCAGCGAGGCCACGCGGCGCTGCTTGTGGCGCACGGTGTGGCGCACGATCTCGGTGGGGTGGGCTGTGAAGACCAGTCGGATGTCGAGTTCGCGGAGCAGGTTCTCGATCTGGGCCGGTGGCACCCCCAGGGCCCGCAGCCGCTCGAAGAGCTGCCTGAAGGTGGCGGGTTCGCTCTGGCTGGCGAGGGCCGGCAGGAAGGGATCGTTGACGCTGCTGGAGGGGGCGCTCTGGAGACTGGCGAGGTAGCTGTCTTCCTCGATGTGCTGCTCGAGGATGTTGACCAGCTGGAAATACAAGGAGAAGGCACGGGCCGCGGCGATCCCATCGGCCAGATCCATATCGTGAATCACCGCCACGATGGCCTCGCTGGCTCCGCTGGAGAAGCCCGCCGATTCATGGTTGGCTTCGATCTCGGCGGGGGAGACGGGGCCGCTCAGTTCCTTCAGGCGGATCAGGCGTTCCACCTGGGCTGGTGGACATTCACTGCGCAGCACCGTGAGCCAGAGGTCTTCCACCAGCTCGAGCCGTTCCTCCAGCAGCCGCCCAACCGCGGCGGGAACCTCGGGGGTGGCGGCGGCCGCTGGGAATCCGGCCATCGGCAACGACCCTGGATGGGGGGCCGCTGCGGCTGTCGCTGAGGAGGGCGGCCGCATGGACAGCGGGAAAGCGTTGGAGCGCTCCATGATCATCCCAAAGCGTGGGCTGGGTCTGTCGCAAGGCATGCCTCCAGCGCGGTTTCCCGCGCTTCGAGGGCTGCGGCTTCGGCCGCCACGATCTCGGCCACGGGTTGGCCGGTCCGCTGCAGGGCGAGCCAGCGCATCGCCGTGTTGCCTCGGGTGAGCAGCATCTCCAGCGGGGGCAGCAGGTTCTCCAAGCCCAGGGATTTGGCGAGGGGGGCCATCGATTCCAGCTCCGCCGCGATCCAGTCTCGGGCCAGGATCGGGGCGCCGGTCTTCCAGTGGCGCAGTTCCGCCTCCAGGCTGGAGCGGGACGCGGCCCGGTCATTGGCATCGGCGAGTTCGGCCAGACCTTCCGGGGAAAGGTCGCTAGCTAGGAGCGGATCGAAGCGCCCCGGCTCCGCCAGGAGCTGTAGCAGTCGCAGCTCGGCGAAGGCGGTCACCGCCAGCAGTTCGAGGGGATCGGCGATCAGATCGCAGATCCGCAGCTCGATGCGGTTGAGGTCGTGGGGGCGGTCGTCACCGTTAGGACGCACGGAGGTCCAGAGGTGGCGCACGTTGTGCATCGAGCCGGCGGCGAGCTGCTCCTCCATCCAGCACACGTAGTGCGGGTGGTTGAGGAAGATGGGCACCTGCGGCGGCGTGAGCGGAAACTGGAGCCACCGCTGGGAATGGGCCCCGGTGGCCCGGCCATCGAGAAAGGGGGAACTGGCGCTCAGGGCCAGCAGCAGGGCACCCTCGCAGCGGAGCAGACGTAGGCCGGCGAAGAGGGGGTCCATGGCCGCCAGGCCGAAGTTGATGTGCACGCTGGCGGTGACCACCCGGGTGCCGTACGTGTGTTCGATGTAGGCGTGGTAGGCGTTGGTGGGATCCGATCGCTCGAATCGGTCGCCCCCTCCGGTGGCCAGGGTGCTGCCCGGCAACAGGGTGAGCCCCCGGGGCTGAAGCCAGCGGCGTAGCCGTTGGCGGGGTTCCAACAGCAACTCCAGCTGCCGCCAATAGCTGGCATCCGGAGCAGTGGTGTATTCGAGATTGCGGTGGTCCGGTTCGGTCACGAAGCCGGCCAGCTCCCGCGCCGCTTCCGCTGCGCAGCCAACCACGGTGCCGTCGGCGCGGCCCGTGTACATCTCAACCTCGAAGCCCTTCAGCAACAGGTGGGGAGTGCTCATGGCTTGACCCCGGTGGGGGGCTCGAGGCAGGCGAGGGCCTTGAGCATGCCACGGGCCTTGTTAAGGGTTTCCTGGTACTCCGAGGCCGGCACCGAATCGGCCACGATACCTGCTCCCGCCTGGACCCTTACCCTCCAGCCGGCTTGGGCATCCCCGGTTTCGGGAGGGAGCACCACCATGCTGCGGATCGTGATCGCCGTGTTGAGGGCGCCGTTGAGGTCCACGGCTCCATAGACACCGGAATAGGGGCCCCGGGCGTTGGGCTCCAGGGCGTGGATGAGCTGCATGGCGCGGATCTTGGGTGCGCCGCTCACGGTGCCGGCCGGGAAGGAAGCCATCAGCAGATCCCAGATGTCATGGCGTGGATCGAGATCCCCCTCCACCTGGCTCACGATATGCATCACGTGGGAGTAGCGCTCAATCACCATCAGGTCACGCACGGCCACGCTGCCCGGCCTGCAGACGCGCCCCAGGTCGTTGCGGCCAAGATCCACCAGCATCACGTGCTCGGCCCTCTCCTTGGGATCGGCCAGCAGCTCCTTGGCTAAGGCCTCGTCCTCCCGCTCATCGGCGCCCCGGTGGCGGGTGCCGGCGATTGGCCGCAGGGAAGCCTTTACGCCCCCTCCATCGCGGGGTTCGGCCTTCACCATCACCTCCGGGCTGGAGCCGATGAGGAACCAGTTGCCGAAGTTGAAGAACGCCATGTAAGGGGAGGGGTTCACCATCCGCAGGCTCCGGTAGAGATCAAAGGGATCCCGCTCCACCCGAGCCTCCAGCCTTTGGCTCAGTACGAGCTGGAACACATCCCCGGCGGCGATGTGCTCGCGTCCCTGGCGCACCGCGGCCTCGAAATCTTCGCGGCTGCGGTTGGCGGTGGTGGCCACTTCAGCGCCGGGATGGTCATGCCACTGCAGCGGCTTGATCTCCGGCGGCAGGGGAGCGTGCATGCGGGCCTCAAGGGCGGCGATGCGGCCGGCGGCCCGATCCCATGCCTCGGCGGCACCGGCCTGCTCGGCCAGGTTCACGTAGGCAACGGCGGTGATCTGGCGCTTCACCTGGTCGAACACCAGCAGGCTGTCGGCCAGCATCCAGTTCCCGTCCGGTGGATCCCCCGGGGCCGGGGCGTGGACCGGAACGCTGGGTTCGATCCAGCGGATCAGTTCATAGCCCCAGGCACCGAACAGCTGGCCGAGGGGGGGGAGCTCCGGTACGGGCACCGGCCGGATCGGCGCGAGGCACTGCCGCAGCAGGTCGAAGGGATTGCCCTGGAGGTCCTCGCTCAGGCCGTCGCGCCATTGCCGCCGGGCCCCTTGGCCCCGGCAGGTGAGGGTCCAGAGGGGGTCGCCCACCACCACACTCCAGCGGCCGAGCCGCTCGCCGCCCTCCACCGATTCCAGTAGCACCCCTTGGCGTCCGCCGGCACCCACCTTCAACCAGGTGCTCAGGGGCGTTTCCAGGTCGGCTGGCCACCGTTTCCACAGGGGGATGAAGGTGCGGCCGCCAAAGGCCTCAGCACCGCGGGCAGCTTCGGCCAGAAAGGCGGAGCGGTCGGTGGCTGGATCGCAATCCGGCATCACGGCAGGCGGCAGGCAAAAAAAACGGGGCTGTCTGCCCCGCAGTTATAGAGCTTCGCGCACGGGGCTCAGACTTCGTAGGGCTCCTTGCCGCTGAACTTGAGGCTGGCAGGGTTGGGGTTGGCGCCGATCCGTCGGGCATTATGGCCCACTTTTTCGCGGCCCTCATTCACCTTCTCAGGGAAAACGCCATCCTTGGGATGCAGGAACTCGGTGTCACCACCGGGGTAGATCCGGTAGATCTTGTAGTCCTCAATGCGGGGCTTGAATTTGGTGCGCAGCTGGGTGCCCAGGGCCAGGCACTGTTCCTTGCGGGCGAAGTACATGATGTTTTCGCCGACGTTCATCTCGGCGGCGCCACCGGTGGGGAGCTCGAACGCCTGGGCGGCGGAGCTGGTCCAGGTGATGGCGTATTTCTCTTCGGTTTCGGCGGCATTGAGCAGGCCGCCCGTGCTGCCGATGTACTTCGGAAGTTGACCGTTCAGGGCCGTCGCTGCCATGGCTCAAGGACCGTTTTCAGCCGGAAGCTAGCACCGTGATTCGGACTACCCCCGCCGTGGCGGCCCACTCTTCACACCCGTCAACAAAGCACACCCTCAGCCCGTGGCCACCGGGAAGAACACCGTGAGGCTCGAGTCGCCCCGCTCGGTGAGGCGCCCACCGAGCCGGTGGAACAGCTGCTGGGTGGCCTGGTGGCTGAGCTGCAGGCTGCCGGTGCCGGGATTCCAGCTCAGCACCGGACCCACCAGGTCGCCCCGACCGGTGGCGCCGTCGGATCGTTCCCCCTGGGCGCGCCGTGCCGGGTTGCTGCTGCTGAGCTGGAGCTTCAGGCGGGATCCGGCCGGCTGCAGGCTCACCTGCACGTGGCTGCCGCTGGCCAGGCTGCGGCTGAAGCGGTCGATCAGGCCGCCGAGCATGGTCTCCAGCCGGGTCGGGTCACTGAGCACCGGCGGCAGGTCGGGATCGATCGCCAGGGTGAGGGCCAGATCGCGGCGGGCCAGCTGGCGTTGCCAGAGGGCTTCGAGCTGCAGCAGGAGCTGGCTCAGGTCGGTGCGGGCCAGTTCGGTGGCGCTCAGGGGCCGGCTCCATTCCGGTTGTCGTTGCAGCTCCGCCGCCAGGAAGATCAGCCCGAAGCGGTCGATCTGCTCAGTGCATTCGCCATCGATCTGTTCCAGCCGCTGGCGCACCACCGGCGAGAGTTCCCGGCGGCGCAGCAGGGAACGGATCAGGGTGCGGATGGTGGCCAGGGGGGTGCGCACCTCATGGGTGAGGGCCTCCAGCAGGGCGAGTTCGGCCTGGGCGGCCGCCTCCAGTCCGGCATCGGCCCGCTCCTCGCCTTCAGCTTCGGGGCCCCGCCCCGCCCCATCCGGAGCCCGCACCAGGGGCTGCAGGGTCACGCTCGGCGCCATGGCGGCCAGGCGTTCCGCCAGCCTCGGCCAGAACCGCATCGCCAGATCGGGATCGTTGTGGAGGGGACCCAGCTCCCGCAGGCTGGTGCGCAGCCGCCGTGCCTGGCCCGGCGCGTCCTCCTGGAGGCGTCGGTCCAGCAGCTTCAGGGCGGCTGAGAGGGCGGAGGCATCGAAGCGCACCAGCAACCGGCGAGCTCCCGCCGCCCCATCGATCGCCAGGGCCACCTGCACGGCGGGCGTGATCACGATCAGCAGCGGATCGGTTCCGTCCTCTTCCCGTAGGACGAGCCGCTGCAGGCCTGGCAGGGAGCCGCCCCATTCCGCGGCGGCTCCCCCCGGCAGCAGGGGCGGCGTGGGCAGCAGGGTGCCGATCTGCTTGGGCGTCCAGACCCAGCCCCGCAGGCCCTGCAGCAGCTCCGGTGCATAAAGGGCGGGCAGGGGGGCGGCGAGCCAGAGCCCCCGGGGGGGATCCGCCCCGGCCAACAGGTCGTCCTGGAGGGTGGCCAGGGCCGCCCACCACTGGCGCCGCACGCTGTCGTCGTCGGATTGCCCGGGTGGCATGCCCTGGCCGAGCTCGCGGCGCAGGTCGCTGAGGATCACCATCGGATCGCCCTCGGGGAGGTGATGGGCTTGGCCATCGCGATCGCCTCCCGGGGTGGACCGGTGGGCCCTCGGGAGGGGGATGCGGCCGGAGTGGCTGTCACCAGCGGCGGCTGCTGCTGCGGCTGCGACGCCCCACCGAGGCGCAGAGGCCGAGTGAGACGTAATTCACCAGCATCGCTGAACGGCCGTAGCTCACCCAGGGAAGAGGGATGCCGGTGACCGGACCGAGGCCGATGGTCATACAGATGTTCACCACCACCTGGAACATCAGCATTGAGCCGATGCCCACCACCAACAGGGCCTCCACATCGGTGCGGGCTCGGCTGGCGATCTGCAGCAGGCGCCAGCAGAGCAGGGCATAGGCCATCACCACCAAGGTGGAGCCCAGAAAACCGGTTTCCTCGCCCAGGGCACTGAAGATGAAATCGGTGTGCTGCTCTGGGATGAAGCGCAGCAGGGTGAGGTGGCCATGCATCAGGCCCGTGCCCCAGAGGCCCCCTGAGCCAATGCCCACCTTGCTCTGCAACAGGTGGTAGCCACCCCCGAGGGGATCCTTGGAGGGATCAAGGAAGAGCACCAGCCGGTCCCGCTGGTATTCCCTCAGACCGTGCATCCAGAGGTAGGGGGTGATCACAGCGAAGAGGCCCTGCACCGCCAGCACCACCGCCAAGCCCACGCGCTTCCAGGGGAGGGAGGTCCAGGCCAGCCAGCCGATCAGGGGAATCCACACGATCAGCAGCAGGGGCTGAACACCCGCCACGATCGCGGCCACCAGCGGTGACAGCAGCAGCACCAGCCAGGGCAGGGGCAGCCCGGCCCAGAAGAGCATCACCAGCAGCACAGCCCCGAACACCAGGGAGGTCCCCAGGTCGGGCTGGATGAAGACCAGGCCCCAGGGCAGGGCGATCAGGCCGATCGGCCGCAGCAGATCCACCGGCCGCTCCACCGGAAAACGGGAGAGCACCCCCGCCAGCAGCATGATCGCGGCCAGCTTGGCGAACTCCGAGGGCTGCACATGGAAGCCGGCGATGCTGATCCAGCGCTGGGCCCCCAGGGCCGAGGTGCCCATGAAGCGGACCGCCACCAGACTCAGGATCGTGAGTCCATACAGGGGCCATTGCCAGGACTGCACCCGTTCCAGCGGTAAGCGCGCCAGGGCCAGGGCCAGGGCGATGCCGACTGCGGCGGTGAGCCAGTGCTGATACCAGTCGGCGTAGTCGGCTTGGCGCTGGGTGCTGGCGATCAGAATGCCGGCCAGAGCGGTGAGGCCGAGCGGGATTCCCCAGAGCACCAGGTCGATCTCCGCGAAGGGGGAGCGGCGTGGCCTGCCCCGCCCGGGGCCGGCGCCGCGGCGGGACCCGAGGTTTGTCACCGGCTCAGGCGAGGGTCGCCGGAGCGACGCAACGGCCGGCCAGTTCGGCCGCCAGGGCGCTGAAGGCGAGGGCACTGGCGGATTCCGGCGCCGCCAGCACCACCGGCAGCCCCCGGTCGCCGCCTTCCAGCACGCCCATCTCGAGGGGCAGTTCGGCCAGCAGCGGCACCCCGGCCTCATCGGCCAGCTGCCGGCCGCCGCCGCTGCCGAAGATGGCGTAGCGCCGATCCGGCAGATCGGGCGGCACGAAGGCGCTCATGTTCTCCACCACGCCGAGCACATTCACGCCCATCTGGAGGAACATCGCCAGGCCGCGGCGGGCATCTTGCAGCGAAACCTGCTGGGGCGTGGTGACGATCACCACCCCGGCCATCGGCACCGCCTGGGCCACCGTGAGCTGGGCATCACCGGTGCCGGGAGGGAGGTCCACCACCAGCACATCCCGCTCGCCCCAGGCCACCTGATAAAGAAACTGGCGGATGATGCCGTTGAGCATCGGCCCCCTCCAGATCACGGGTTGGTTCTCCTGGATCAGCAGCCCCATCGACACCATCGCGATGCCGCAGGTTTCGATCGGCACCAGGATCTGTTCGCCCTCGGGGCCCGTGTGCACCTCTGGCGTGTGGTCGGCCACCCCCAGCATCGTGGGGGCATTCGGGCCGTAGATGTCGGCATCGAGCAGGCCCACCTTCAGACCGGAGGCCGCTAGAGCGCAGGCCAGGTTCACCGCCACGGTGCTCTTGCCCACGCCGCCTTTGCCGCTGCTCACCGCGATCACTTGGCGCACCCCCGGCACGCTCTGGCGCGGTGGCGGCTGGCCATGGCCCCCGGCTCCATGGCCGGCCCCACCGATCGGTGCAGAGGCGGGGGGCGAGCCGGTCGGGGTGGCTTCGGGCTGGGCCAGTTCAATCTGCACATCTTGGATTCCGACCACCGCCAGCAGGGCCTGGCGGGCCTCGGCCGCGATGCGGTCCCGCTGGCTGGCAGCGAAACCAGGCAGGGCCAGTTCGAAGACGGCCCTGGACTCCTGGCGCCGCAGCCGCCGGATCCAGCCGAGCTCCAGCAGGCTGCGACCGCTGCCGGCATCCCGCAGCGGCTCGAGCGCCGCGCCGAGGGAATCGACGTCCATGGAGGGGGTCTGGGGATCGGAAGCCGGGTCTGGGGTGGCCATCCGGTGCTCGGACTCCTCGTGAAGGGCGGATCCTAGGAGCCTCGCTCCCTCTCCCCCGTGACAGACGCTCTCGAAGCCTTGTGCGGCGGGCCGGCGGACTGAAAGGGTGGACGGATGTTCTGCGCCTCCCAGGGCGCACCACTGGATGACCACGCCCTCCGTGCCCAGCGAATCGTCTCTGCTGAGTTCACCCCCCGCCGATTCGCGCAGCCGGGCCCGGACCCTTCTGATGGGCCTCCAGGATTCAATCTGCTCCGCTCTGGCGGAGTTTGATGGCGAAGGCCAGTTCCAGGAAGAGAGTTGGGTGCGTCCGGAGGGCGGGGGCGGTCGCTCCCGGGTGATGAAGGCCGGCCGGATCTTCGAGCAGGGCGGCGTGAACTTTTCCGAGGTCGAGGGGGATCGTCTGCCCCCTTCGATCCTCAGCCAGCGGCCGGAGGCGGAGGGGCAGCGCTGGTTCGCCACCGGCACCTCGATGGTGCTGCACCCCCGCAACCCCTATATCCCCACGGTGCACCTCAACTACCGCTACTTCGAGGCCGGCCCGGTGTGGTGGTTCGGCGGAGGCGCCGACCTCACCCCTTACTACCCCTTCCTGGAGGATGCCCAGCACTTCCACCGCACCCTCAAGGGCGCCTGCGACAGCGTTGATCCGGCCTATTACCCGGTGTTCAAGCCCTGGTGCGATGAATACTTCTTCCTGAAGCACCGCGGCGAAACTCGTGGCGTGGGCGGCATCTTCTACGACTATCAGGATCCCGGTGGCGTGCTCTACAAGGGCTCCGATCCGACCGGTCCGGCCGCTGCGGCTAGTGCCGCCGCCGGAGTGGTGGAGCACGACTGGGAGAAGTTGTTCAAGCTGGCCGGAGCCTGCGGCAATGCCTTCCTGCCGAGCTATCTGCCGATCGCCGAGCGCCGGCAGGCCACCCCCTGGGGGGAGCGGGAGCGGGACTTCCAGCTGTATCGCCGTGGCCGCTATGTGGAATTCAACCTCGTGTTCGACCGCGGCACGATCTTTGGTCTTCAGACCAATGGCCGCACCGAATCGATCCTGATGTCGCTGCCGCCGCTGGTGCGCTGGGAATACGGATACCAGAGCGAACCCGGTAGCCGTGAGGCCCTGCTCACCGAGGTGTTCACCCGTCCCCAGAACTGGCTCGAAGATGGGGCCTTGGTGGAACGGTGCGCGCCCCACCAGGCCGTGGGGTGATCCCAGATCCGGCTCCGGGCCGGCACGCAGGCCCGGGTGACCCGCTCAGGGGCCAGCGACCACGGGGGGCTGTGGAGGCGGTAGAGCCGGCGACGGCCCAGTGGCGGCGGTGCTTCCGGGCGTGGCGATGCCGCGCTGGATGGCATACACCACCCGCTGGGCGATGTAGCGGATCGTGCGCTCCCGGGTGCGGGGGTCCCGCAGGGAGGCCTCGAGGGGGCCTTCCAGCTTGCCCACCTCCAGCAGGCCGATGCCGCGTTTGGGCCCTCCTAGCTGATCGCGGAAGTTCATCGGGAAGCTGCCGAATTCCTGGGCCAGGCTTTCATCGATCGTGCTGAACGGGCGGTGCAGGGGGGGGATCAGGCCCGAACCCACCCCGGCGCTGCCGTAGGCATCGAAGTGAATCTCTAGGGCATAGCCCCCGGCCGCGGCGTGGTCGCGGCCCACGCTCCAGTTGCTGCCGGTTTCGTCGCCGCTGAGCATGGTGCGCACCGGCGGAATGTGGAAGTTGATGTTGAGCCCCCGCTGCCGGCCGAGCACGGCCACGGCGTGGGCTACCTGCAGGCACCAATAGTGCTCATCGCTGATGCCGGGCCGCATCGGCGCGGCGCCGTAGAGCCCCACGGCCTCACCGCTGGTGCCCGATCCCCCGATCCCCTGGGCATCGGCATGGCCGGCCAGCATCAGGATCGGGATGGCCGGGCTCACGGCGCGGCTGCCGACCCAGTCCTTGGGCAGAGGCGAGCGGGGCCCGAGCAGGGGATCCACCGCAGGAGCCCTGGTGGAGCCCCCCAGGCTGGAGACGGTCTGGGCTTCCACGGCGCCGGGCAGCGGCACCACCAGGGCCGCCAGGCTCAGCAGCGCCGTGGCGAGGCGGGGAACCGGTTGGCGCCGTTCCGTGGCGCGGGGCTGGAGCGGAGACATCGGCCTGGAGAGCAAGGGAACGAAGGAGCGGACCTGAAGGAAGCTGGCCGCGGCAGGCAGGCGGCTCGGGTCGTGATCGGCCGCTAAATCGGCGAGGAGAGCAGGCGGCCATCGCTGGCGAGCTGCAGGGTCGGGCCGAGCTCGGTTTCGATGGCGATCAGTTCGTCGCGATGGGCCCGCAGCCGCAGGGTGCTGCCCTGGTTGCTGTCGGCCTCGATCAGCCGCAGCTCAAAGGTTTCGGCCCGCTCGGCCCTGCGGCGGTAGATCAGCCCCGCCGCCGGGCCCAGGAGCGCCAGCAGCAGGGGCCACCAGCCGAGCTGGGGGAGCACCTGACGGATCACCAGGCCAAGGCAGGCGGCCCCCACGCTGCCAAGCAGCGAGAGCAGCAGGGCCAGGGGCGTGCTGGCGCCCACCTCACCGCGGAAGCGGAGCAGGTTGATGGCGGGGTCACCGGTTTCGGTGCGCCAGCCCCGCTCGCTGAGCCAGCCGCTCAGCCCCTCGAGCACCTCGAGGGCGGGGCGGGGCGAGTGAACCTCCACCACGGTGGTGCGGTCCTTGCTGGCGGCCCGCAGGAAAAACACCAGGCCCACCGCCATCAGCAGGGTGAGCAGCAGGGTGGAAGCCAGCGTGGGCATCAGGGGCCTGCAGAACAGTGGCCAGCATTCTCCCCCATGCCCCCGGCCCCGGTCTGGGGCACGATGAACCTTCCCTCCACTCCCCGGCGATCGTTGCCATGACCCAGGCCCGCAGCGGCTCCTCCCCCACCGTGCCCCCGGCCCGCTTCGCCGTGTTCGACGGCGACCTCGATGCTGAATGGCAGGAGCTCCTCGGCGCCGCCAGCGCCCTGGCGATCGACACCGAGGCGATGGGTCTGATCCATGGACGCGACCGCCTCTGCCTCGTGCAGATCTGCGATGCCCACGACAACGTGTGCTGCATCCGCCTCGCCCGGGGCCAGCAGGGGGCGCCACGCCTCAAGGACCTGCTCGAGAATCCGGCGATCGAGAAGGTGTTCCACTTCGCCCGTTTCGATGTGGCGGCCCTGGCCCAGAACCTGGGGATCGCCGTGAATCCCATCTTCTGCACCAAGATCGCTAGCCGCCTGGGGCGCACCTATGCGCCGCGTCACGGTCTGAAGGAGGTGGTGCAGGAGCTGGTGGGGGTGGAGCTCGATAAGCAGGCCCAGAGTTCCGACTGGGGCATGGTGGAGGACCTCAGCGAGGCCCAGCTGGCCTACGCCGCCGGGGATGTCCGCTGGCTATTGGCGGCCCGCGACCGGCTCGAAAGGATGCTGCGCCGGGAGGATCGCTGGGACCTCGCCCAGCGCTGCTTCGCCTGCATCCCGGTGTTTGCCGATCTCGATCGCCAGCGGTTTGGCTCGGTGTTTGAGCACTGAAGCGGCGGAGGGACTCAGTCCTCCAGCATGAAGTTCACGTCGTTGCCCACCGCCTCGAGCTGGGCGGTGAGAAAGGCACCGTTATCGACGCCAGCGGCGTTCGCCTCCTCCAGCATCTGCTCGGCGATGGCCTGGCGGGAGGCGGTGTCCCGCCTTCCTTCTTGGGCGGAGCGGACCTCCACCTTGCGCCGGGCGGCCGACTGGCTGATGCCCAGGCGGCTGGCCAGCCGTCCGCAGGCGGCGTTGTAGCTGCGCTCGGGAATGCCGGCCATCGGGCGGGGTGGATCGGGGAGAAACCCATCATCCCCCGCGGCATCCCGACCTCAGGCCGGATCGAGCAGCTGTGCGGCGATCGCCCGGGCGAGCCGCTCGCTGCCCCCGGCCGGCCCCATGCGGCGGCGCCCGATCCCGCCCAGCCGCAGCCGTTCGGCCGGATCGGCCAGCAGGGCATGCAGCCGGGTCCGCAGTTCCCGGGCGTTGTGGCAGGGCAGCACAGACCCCCCCAGCAGGCGGCTCTGGCGCCGGGCGAAACCCGCCTTGAATTGGGGGCCGGGCCCCGGCAGGGAGAGGGCCGGCACCCCCAGGCCCACCAGCTGCTCGGTGGCCGTTCCGGCGGTGGCCAATCCCAGCTCACCCCAGCCGGCCCAGCGGCTGAAGCGGCCAGGGCCCACCAGCAACTGCATCGCCCCGCGCCGCCAGGCCGCGGCGGCCCCGCTGCCGGCGGGCGGGGAGCACGCCAGGAAGCCGGCGGCGCTCAGCAGAGGCGCCAGTTCGGCGGGGGCCGGCCTGGACCCGCACGCCAGCAGCACGGTGATCGGTTCCGGTCCGTTCGGCAGCCCTTCGAGCAGCCGAGCCAGGTTGCCGAGGGCCTCCGGCAGGCGGCTTCCCGGTAGCAGCAGCAGGCGCCTCTGGCCCTCCAGCCAGGCCGGCAGGGGGGCTGGATCGAAGCCATCCATCATCGGGTTGCCCGGGGCGAGGGCCGCCACGCCATGGCGCCGCAGGCCCCGGGCGGTGAGGCGGTCGCGCACGGCCACGAGCCGGCAGCGCGGCTGGCCCATCAAGGCCCATTCCCAGGGATCCCACTCGCTGCCCTTGAGGCGGTGGTAGCCATCCGCCAGGGGTGTGGCCCCCCATTCGGTGGGCGCCGGGTCGGCCCAGGTGTGGTCGCTCTTGGGGGTGCCCACGAAGCCGTACGGCCCGCCACCGGCCCAGGCGAGCAGCAGGGGGAGCAGGTCACCCACCGCCAGGATCGGATCGCCGCGGCGGCCCCAGGCCCTCACGAGCTGCCACTGCTTCCAACTCAGCAGCGGCAGACCGGCCGCCAGATCCCGCAGCAGGCCGCCCAGGCTCTGGTTGCTGAAGCCGCCGCTGGGCAGGCTGCGGCTCGGGCCGATGCGGCGGAGGAGTCCCCGGGACTCCGCCGTGCCAAAGGTCTGACCTTCCCCCACCAGGGGCAACACCGCTACCGGGAGCCCTGGGTGCTGGCGCTGCAGGGCCTCCACCAGCCGTAGGGCGATCACGTCTTCCCCGTGGCCGTTGCTCAGGACCAGCAGGGGAGAGGGCATGCCATGGCTGATACGATCCGATTCGGGGAGTTTGCTCCTCGGCCGGCGGCATGGCCAAGTGGTAAGGCAGAGGATTGCAAATCCTTTACCCCCAGTTCGAATCTGGGTGCCGCCTTTCTTCAAACCCTGCTGACCAGTGGTTCCATCTAGGTCTCATTGAGCCGAGATCTCCCGAGGCTCAGTCGCCAGGGAGCCAATGAATCGCGCTCCATCGTTCCTCCAGCTCCCTTCACACCCTTACGAGTCGAGTGGAGCGAGCGACAGAACTCCAGCAGACTGGGCAAGTGACTGCGCAGGCAGCTGGCCCGACACCATCAGCCGACGCACCCTCAAACGTCTCACTCGCCTCACGGACTGACCCAGGCCCGAACCGGCCCCAAGACACCGCGTCAGATCCTGCCCCGGGAGACAGGAGAAGAGACCGATGGCGCTTCTCCATCTCGTTGGCGCTGCCACACCTCCTGGGCTGTTTCGAACAGAGAGTTCTGCATCTCCCCCAGGAACCTCTTCAGGCGTCGGCGGGTGTCGCCACCCTGGGCCAGCTCATCGGAGAAGGCACCGGCGTGGCAGAGATCCACCAGCAGGGCAACCTCATCGGAGCTGAGGCAGACCAGGTGTTCGTCGTTGCAATGGGTGACCTTCATGGCGCCAGCAAAGGCACGAAGGTTGTTCTAGATCGATCCCCGGGGGCGGGTGAAGGGGGGAAACCGGCCGCCGCAATCAGGCGCTCCAGATCAGGCCCAGGGGAGCAGGTGGGTGATCAACTCCACCATCGCCAGCCCGATCAGGGCCATCATTGCCAGAAGGGAGCTTGGGCTGGTCATGGTTCCGCCTCGCCAATCAATCGATGGGCGAACCCTAAAGGGATCCTTAAGTTGTCATCCCGTGCTCTGGCGGAATCGGTGGGAAGCGCCACATCGCTTCATATCCCTTACGAAACCGCGCCGCCGCCGCCTCAGTAGCCCGAATCCGCCACACAGCTGCCCTCGCAGCTGATGCCGTTGTTGGCGGTGCGGCCGCAGTGGTGGCACAGAATCGGATCGGCGTCGGCCTCGCTGGCCTGCTCGGTCGTCAGATCCTGAGAATGGTTTCCGGTCCCGTCGGCCGGGGAGCCGGCAGGCAGGGGAGCGGGGCGGCTGGTTGTCACGGTCGGCCCGATCGGCTTGGGCTGAAGTCTGATCATGGCGCCCTGAGCCCCACCGCCGTTGCACCATGCCCCTGGCCACCCTTCCCCGCCCAGCCATCGGCGTTGGCACTTGGGCCTGGGGCAACCAGTTCCTCTGGGGCTACGCCCCCGAGCAGGACCAGGAGCTGGAGGCCTGTTTCCAGCGGGCCGTGGAGCGGGGCCTCCACTTCTTCGACACCGCTGATTCCTACGGAACCGGCCGCTGGAACGGCCGCAGTGAGTGCCTGCTGGGTCAGTTCGTGGCGGCGCTGCCACCGCGCCGGCGCCATGATCTGTGCGTAGCCACCAAGTTGGCTCCTTTCCCCTGGCGCCTGGGGCGCCGCGGCTTTGAGAGGGCTCTGCAGGCCTCCCGCGCCCGTCTGCAGAACAATCTCGACCGGGTGCAGTTGCACTGGAGCACCGCCCGTTACGCCCCCTGGCAGGAGGGTCCCCTGCTTCAGGGGCTGGCCGATCAGGTGCTGGCTGGTGCGGTGGCCGAGCTGGGCGTGTCCAACATCGGCCCCGAGCGGCTGCGGCGGATCCAGGGCGACCTGGCCGCCCGGGGGGTGCCGCTTCGCAGCCTGCAGGTGCAGCTGTCGCTGCTGGCACCGGAGCCGATCCGGCCCGGTGGCCTGATGGACGTGTGCCGCGAGCTGGGCGTTGAGCTCATTGCCTACAGCCCCTTGGCCCTGGGGCTGCTCACCCGGATGCCGGGCATGGAGCCATCGCTTCCCTCCGGGCCGCGGCGCTGGCTGTTCCGCAGGCTCTGGTTCGATCTGCAACCCCTGCTGGAAGCGATGGCCCAGATCGCCGCCCGCCGGGACGCCCCCCCGGCGGCCGTGGCGCTCAACTGGTGCCGGGCCCACGGGGCCATGCCCATCGCCGGGCTGCGCACCGTGGCCCAGGCCGACGCGGCTGGCGATGCCCTGGCCTGGATCCTTGAGGAGGGAGAGCGGGAGCGGCTCGACCAGCTGGCCCTGGCCCTGCCCATCGGGGCTCGAATGCCCGCCAACCCCTTTCAAAGCGCCTGAGCCGCGGGCTGGCGGACCTCTGTGGGCGGATCGCGTCAGACCGCGCTGTCGTGGGGGAGATCGGGCGTCAGCACCACCGGCATGGCTTCTGCCCTAGCGGCCGGCGGAGTGTTCCCCTGGAGCAGCCGGATCACCTGGGGATCGTGGGAGGTGGGTGACCGCCCCTCCGGATCAGAAGGATCACAAGCGGAGAGGGCCTCCTCCAACAGTGAATCGAAGGTGGCCCCCGGCAGGCGGTGGCGGGCCAGCTCCAGGAAGGCACGGGCGAAAGACTCGCCGGCCGCCGCCCGCAGGGCGGGGTTGCTGCGGCGCAGCTCCTGCTCCTGGGCGATGGAGGCTAGGAAACGTTCGGTCACGTCCCGTTTGGTGGTGGCGCGGATCCTGGTGTCCTGGTCGACCTGGCTCAGGGAGAGCTGGTTGCGAAGTTCCTCGAGCCTTCGATTGAGGCTTTCGAGCACCTCCTCGGCTTCCCGAGCGATCTGACTCAGCTGGCCATCGGAGAGTCGGGGCAGGTCGGCCACATAGACCTTGCCGTGATCCCGCAGGGTGAGGAAAGTGGGCCGCTGTCCGCCGCTGCCGGTTTCGCGTGGGCCGCTGATTTCGCGAAGGCGGGGGCGGGGCTGCTGGGGACGCTGAGGTGGAATGGGACCGGCGGAGCTGCGGCGGCGGGTGATGCGGCTGGAGGTATCGAACATGGGTTCTGCGGGGTATGGAGCTGCGGAATCACCACCGGGCCAGGCGGATGAACCTGCCTTTGTAGCGCAGGCGACTTCTAGAAACCCTAAGGAGGTACGAGCGCCACGGACCATGGCCCGTTCAGTACGGCAATCCGGCCAGCGAGCCATTCCCTGAAGCACCGGAGCTTTCCGCCGCGGCGCTGCCGGCTTCCACCTTCCCGAGGGCCCAGGCCTGGTGGCCCTGGGCCTGGCAGCTTGCCAGCACACCATCCAGGGCCTCCGGAGGAACCACCAGGCAGAAGCCCACGCCCAGATTGAAGGTGTTCCAGAGGTCGGGCTCCGGCACCTCCCCCCGCTCCTGCAGCCACCGGAACAGGGGGGGGCGTTCCCAGCTGCCGGGATCCACCCGGGCGTGCACCCCGGCGGGCAGGCAGCGGGGCAGGTTTTCCGGTAAGCCTCCGCCGGTGATGTGGGCCATGCCCCGGATCGGCGCCCCCTCGGCCAGCAACCCCTGCACCAGGGAGGCGTAGAGGCGGGTGGGGGTGAGCAGGCTGGCGATCAAGGGGTGGCCATCGTCGCCGAGCCGGGTTTCGGCTGTCGTTCCGCTGGCCTCCAGGATGCGGCGCACCAGGCTGAAGCCGTTGCTGTGCACCCCACTGCTGGCCACGGCCACGATGCGGTCGCCTGGCACGATCTGACGGCCGTCGATCAGTTGGTCGGCCTCGACCACGGCCACGCAGAAGCCGGCCAGGTCGTAGCGGCCCGCACCGTAGAAGCCCGGCATCTCCGCCGTTTCGCCCCCCAGCAGGGCGCAGCCGCTCTGGCGGCAGCCATCGGCGATGCCCTCCACCACCTCGGCCATCGCCTCGGGGCTGAGCCGGCCGGTGGCTATGTAATCGAGAAAGAAGAGGGGGGCGGCCCCGCTGGTGATCACATCGTTCACGCACATCGCCACCAGATCGATGCCTACCCCGTGGTGAACGCCGTGGGCCTGGGCCAGTTCGAGCTTGGTGCCCACCCCGTCGGTGCCGGCCACCAGCAAGGGGTTGCGCAGGCCGGCGGGCAGGCGGCAGAACCCCCCGAAGCCGCCCAGACCCCCCACCACCTCCGGCCTGCGGGTGGAGTCCACGCTGGCGCGGATCCTCTCCACGAAGGCGCGCCCAGCGACGACATCCACCCCGGCACTGCGGTAATCCATGGGATCAGGCCCAGCTGAACCGATCCTGCATCGGCGGTGTCCCCTCCAGCCCCCATCCCGACGCCCCCAGCCGCGCTCCCGATCCCGGCCAGGCCCAGTCAGCTGGTGGACGATCGAGCTATTGTCACATCATGCGATCAGCCTGGCTGATCATCGAGATCGGATTTCCTGATAGAAGTGCCGCTGGGGTGGGGTCACTCAGGCCAGTGGTACAGGGATCCCAAGGAAAAGATGAAGAAAACTGATCAGTCGTCGCTGCGATGCGCCGCCGTTAAAGCCGCTGTTCGCTGCCGTTACGTTGCCTGGGTCGTTATTTCCAGCTAGGGCCTCGCCACGGCGGATTTACTCAATCCTGTTGCCCTGAGGGCGCTGGGACGTGAATTCACCCTGGACACTCGGAGTTTTCCGATGTCCAGGGCTCCAGCCAGCGAGTTCCGCCTGTCATGCGTGCAACTCAACTTCTGGGCGTCGCCGCCCTCCTGATGGCCCCCTTGGCGACCATCGCTCCCGCGATGGCCGCTTCCTTCTCCTCCCTCTCCACTCCGGCCGCCGATGCGGTGATTCGTGACGTGGTTCCTTCCCCCTCCTGGGAGGACCGGTTCCTCAGGCAGATGCCGGCATCACCCAAAGGACTGCACCAGCTTGCCGCCGCTTACACCGGCCAGGCCAGCTGGTACGGACCCGGCTTCTACGGCAACCGCACCGCTAGCGGTGAAGTGCTCCGGCCCGGCACCTATACGGCCGCCCATCGCAGCCTGCCTTTCGGAACCCGCGTCAAGGTCACCAACCTCAACAACGGCCGCTCCGCCGTGGTGAGGATTAATGATCGGGGCCCCTACGCCGGCGGACGGATCATCGATCTGGCCCATGGTGCCGCCAGTGATCTCGGTGTCACGGCAAGCGGTGTCGCCAACGTGCGCCTCGAAGTGCTTCCCTGAAGTTCAGCCTTCAGGTTGGCTCCATCCGGCCCACCTGCCTCTGGCAGGTGGGTTTTTTTTGAGTGAAGCGCGTGCGATTGATCACCAGCCGCTCCGAGTTGGCGCTCTGGCGCCGGGAGGATCCCGAACGTCCCCTCCATTTCGTTCCCACCATGGGGGCGCTGCACCAGGGCCATCGTTCCCTGCTGGAGCGGGCCTGTCGTCCGCTGGCGGGGGGCAGGCCGCCCCGGGTGCTGCTCAGTGTCTTCGTGAATCCCCTGCAGTTCGGGCCGGGTGAGGACTTCGATCGTTACCCCCGCGATCCCGCTGCCGATGGGGCCCTGGCGGCGGCGGCAGGCGTCGACGCCCTCTTCCTGCCCTCCCTCGCCACGATCTATCCCGGCGGCGAGGCGGCCCTCACCCGGTTGAGCCCCCCTCCCCAGCTCACGGCCCATCTCTGCGGCCGGTCGCGACCGGGGCACTTCGATGGGGTTGCCACGGTGGTGAGCCGGCTGCTGGCCCTGGTCCGGCCCCATCGCCTGCTGCTGGGCGAGAAGGACTGGCAGCAGTTGGTGATCCTGCGGCAGGTGGTTGCCGATCTGGGCCTGCCCCTCAGCGTGCAGGGATGCGCCACCGTGCGGGAGAGCGATGGGCTCGCCGCCAGCTCGCGGCTCCGCTACCTCTCCGGCGAGGAGCGGGGGCGGGCCCGGGCCTTGGGCGAAGCCCTCGATGCGGCCCAGGCCCTGTGGCGCCGAGGGGAGGATCGCCCCGCCCACCTGATCAACGCCGTGGCCGAGTGCCTCGGCTCGGCCGCTCTCACGGCCGACTACGTGGAGGTTGTCGATCCCCACCGGCTGGTTCCGGTGCAGCGCACCGGTAGCTTTGCCCTGCTGGCCGCCGCCGTGTACTGCGGCTCCAGTCGCCTGATCGACCACCGCTTCCTGATGTCCCGAGCCCCAATCGTTGCCATCGATGGTCCCGCCGGGGCCGGCAAGAGCACCGTGACCCGGGCCCTTGCGCACAGGCTCGGCCTCCTTTATCTCGACACCGGTGCGATGTACCGGGCCCTCACCTGGTGGGTGCGGGAGCAGGGGGTGGATCCCGCCAATGCTGCGGCCATCGCCCCCCTGCTGCAGGATCTCGATCTCCGCCTGCTCGGCGGCGCCGATGGCGAACAGCAGGTGCTGATCAACGGTCACGATGTGAGCACCGCGATCCGCAGTCCGGAGGTCACCGCCCTGGTGTCCACCGTGGCAGCCCACGCCTGCGTGCGGGAGGCCCTCACCGCCCAGCAGCGCGCGATGGGCCAGCGGGGCGGGCTGGTGGCGGAGGGGCGCGATATCGGCACCGCCGTGTTCCCGGATGCCGAGTGCAAGGTGTTTCTCACCGCCACGGTGGCCGAGCGGGCCCGGCGGCGGGCCCTGGATCTGGAGCAGCGGGGCTTCCCGGTGCCGCCGCTGGCCGAACTGGAGGCGACGATCGCCGAACGGGATCGCCTCGACTCCACCCGGGAGGTGGCGCCCCTGCTCCAGGCAGAGGATGCCGCCGAGGTGATCACCGACGGCCTTACGATCGAGCAGGTGATCGCGGTCCTGGAGGATTATTTCCGCGAACGGGTGCCTGAAGATGCCTGGCCTGCGCTGGATTCGCCGCCCATTGCCTGAAGCCTGGCGGGGGTGTCCCCCCGACCCTTCATCCACCCCTCAACCCTGGCCCCGTTCCTGCAGCAGGTCCGCCAGTAGGCCGGCGCAGGCATCCTCGAGCAGGTCAAGCACCCGTTCGAATCCGTCTTCACCCCCGTAGTAGGGATCGGGCACCTCGGGGGAGCGGAGCCGGCGGCAATGGTCGATCAGGGGGCTGATCCGGGCCCCTCCTGGCGCTTGGCGCTCCAGTCGTCGCACAGCGGCCAGGTTGTCGGCATCCATGGTGAGGATGTGGTCGAAGCGCTGCAGATCGGCGGCCTCGATCTGCCGGGCCCGGCTCGGAAGGTGGATGCCGCGACGTTCGGCGGCGGCGATCATGCGGCGATCGGCCCGATGGCCCACGTGCCAGCCGCCCGTGCCGGCCGAATCCACCGCGAAGCAGTCCTCCAGTCCTGCCTCGGCCAGCAGGTGTAGGAACACTCCCTCGGCGGCCGGGGAGCGGCAGATGTTGCCCATGCAGACAAACAGCACCCGGGTGGGTGGGTCCTGGCCGCCGCTTGGCCCGCTTGGGGATTGAGGGGTGGGCATGCTTGGCATGGACGATTCCTGGGTCAGGCGGTGGGGCGGAGGCGGCCGAGGGCCTGGTTAGCCCGCAGCGGCACCACCGTGGTGTCCTGATCGGGATCGCTGAGCAGGGTCAGGGTCTGGAGGGCGCGCTCCCTGAGATCTCTTTCGGAGCTTCCGGTTTCGGGCGTGAGATCGAGGGCCAGCGATTCCAGGCCCACCACCACCGCGTAGCGCACCACCCATTCGCCATCACCCGCCGCCGCCTCCAAGGCTGTCAGCGCCCGTTCCTGAACCGCGCGTCGGTCCTGGGCCGGCAGGGCGGCACAGCGCAGCTGGCCCAGGCCACGGGCGGCGGCCCGGCGCACGCTGGGGCCGATGTCGCCGCCGAGGGCCTGCTCCAGCAGCTCCAGGCCGCGCACATCGCCGATCCCCGCCAGGGCCCTCACCGCCCAGGCTCGAGCCCCGTAGTTGTGGGCATCGAGGTTGTCGAGCAGGGGGGCCACCGCGGCTTCACCACAGGCGATCAGGCCGTCCACGGCGGCCACGGCGGCGCCGGGATTGTTGAAGCCCAGCACCTGCACCAGGGCGGCGATGGCGGCGGGGGCCGGTGGATCATCGCCAGCCAGCTGGCTGGCCAGGCGGGTTGTGGCGGCCAGCAGGGTGGTGGCGGTGTCGGCCTGCTCCACCGCCTCGATCAGGGGGGTCACGCTGGCGAAGGGATCGGTCATCGGAAACGAGAACATCGGCCGGCCTCAGAGCAGGTCATCCATCTCAGAGCAGGTCATCCATGGCGACCAGCAGGGCCTCCAGGCCGGGCTCGCCGCTGCCTTGCTCCACCAGGCCCCGCAAGGCGATCAGTTTGAGGCTGTTCTCCGCCAGGGTGGCGCGGATGGGCTCGAGGGCGGGACGCCAGCCCACGGCGCCGAGGTCCATCAGGGCGGCTCGGCGCACCTGCAGTTGGGGATGCTCCAGCAGCTCCAACAGCACCTCACCCCAGCGGACCTCGGCGGTGAGCTGCAGCAGGGCCCGGGCGGCAGCGCTGCGGATCAGCGGACGGTCATGGCTGCTGAACGGCTCGATCACCCCGACAACCCAGGGATCGGTTGCGCCGATAGCACCGAGGGCCTCGATCAGGGCTTCGCAGGGTTCCTGGAGCTTGGGGCTGTTGTTCTGGGGCGCGCCGGCGCCAGCCGGACCACTGGCCAGGAGGGCGCAGATCGGCTTCACCGCATCGAGGGCCCGCAGTTCGCCCAGAGCCCGGGCCGCGGCCTCCCGCAGACCGTCGTCGTCGTCTTCGAGGGCGGCCAGCAGGTCGGGCACGACGCTGGAATTCTCCAGCTTGCCCAGAGCTCGGGCCGCGTTGCGGGCCACGGCGTTGTGTTCGACACCGGCGCCGGGATCCCGCGGCTGGCGCTGCCTTAGGGCGGAGCGCAGCAGGGGCACGGTCTCCGGGTGGCGGCTGCGCATCCGGCCCAGCCACCAGGCGGCGTAGTACTGCAGCGACTGGTCGTCGGTCTGCCGCAGCCGCCTGAGGGCCTCCGCTTCGCTGATCGGTTCACCGGCTTCCGTCAACGGCGGGCCGTTCTCCTCGCCTGCCATGGCTGCGTTTGGGATGCCTGGGTGCCCTGATGCTGCCATCGGCCCCAGCCTGCTCGGCCTGCCAAGCAGGGGCCGTAACCAATGGCCACGAAGGGCGGAGGAACTCGTGAGCCTGACGGATGGGATGAGCGGCACGAATCACCCCTTGCAGCCCGTGTGATCCTCCATCGCGCCCTCGTGGTCAGCATCAAGGCTCGGTTCCGAGCGCGTAGGCCAGCCAACAAAACGATCCAATGAAAAAGGCCCCCTTGCGGGGGCCAGGAGATCCGATGGGCCAGAAGCTCAGACGAGAGCGTTGATGGCGTAGTCGATGTAGTTGTTGGCGATCACACCGGGGTCGCCGGAGATGCCGTGGTTGGCCTTGATGTAGTTCAGGGCTTCCACGTACCAGGAGG
>Ga0209299_1000123_pt1 | contig 39984 bp, 54 predicted proteins | sample S_140806_MF_Meta_FD_187326 | JGI IMG/M metagenome (GOLD analysis project Ga0209299, IMG submission 187326) | Freshwater microbial communities from Lake Simoncouche, Canada to study carbon cycling - S_140806_MF_MetaG (SPAdes) (version 2) | ecosystem: Environmental > Aquatic > Freshwater > Lake ...
GATGCTGTTCAAACATTAAGTAACAAAACTTTAACTAGTCCTACTATCTCAGGTAGCCCAGTTATTACTGGTCTATCTAGCGCAGGTATGTCAGCATCATCTGCTGCTCCAAAGGATTATGTAGATAGCATTTTAGGCTCTGCAACTGCAGCATCTACTTCGGCTACATCAGCCGCAGCCAGTGCTACAGCCGCTGCTACCTCGGCTACTAGTGCAGCAGCAAGTGCAACCGCTGCAGCAACTAGTGCTACTTCGGCTGCAGCAAGTGCCACAGCAGCCTCTACAAGCGCCTCTAGTGCCCTTACAAGCCAGACTGCTGCTGCAACTTCAGCAACATCTGCTGCTGCCTCCGCAACGGCTGCTGCAACTAGCGCCACAAGCGCTGCTGCAAGTGCTACCGCTGCTGCTGGTTCAGTTTCATCTGTTGCTGCTTCAGCAACCGCTGCTGCTACTAGTGCAACTAGTGCCGCTGCATCAGCCACTGCTGCTGCTACTTCAGCCACAAGTTCTGCAACAAGTGCAACTGCATCGGCATCAAGTGCCACTGCTGCTGCTACATCTGCTACTAGCGCTGCAGCATCTGCAACAGATGCTGCTACAACTTATGACAACTTTGATGATAGATACTTAGGTTCTAAGTCAACTGCTCCAACAGTAGATAACGATGGCAACACACTTCTTGTTGGTGCTATTTATTGGAACTCAACATTAAACAATATGTATGTATGGTCAGGTTCTACTTGGGTGCAAATTGCTACAACATCTGTTTATGCAGCGCCTACCCTTGGTAGTCAAACTATTGCATCTGGTACTACATATACCAATATTGCTAATTTAACTATTAACTCAACAACTATACCTTCATCTAAAACATTAGTAGTTACTACAGATAAATTGTCGGCACTTGCTGCAACTACATCTGCAGAACTTGCTGGTGTTATATCAGATGAGACTGGTTCTGGTGCTTTAGTATTTGCTAATACTCCAACTATTAATGGACCAACAATTACTGCAACTGGTCAGACACCAGTTATTCATGGCATCTTACTTCCCGCATCTCACTCAATCTTTTTTGAGGGAACAACAGATGATGCATTTGAAACTACATTTGGTGTTATAGACCCAACTGCAGATAGAACTATAAATCTTCCGAATACTAGCGGTACAGTTATTACGACTGGAAACTCATCGGAAGCATTACCAAGTCAAACTGGTAATAACGGTAAATATTTAACCACTAACGGAAGCACCGCTTCTTGGGCTGCTGCCGCTGGTGAAACGTTTAATCCACTACTACTGATGGGAGCCTAACTTGGCTGCAACATATAAAGTCCTGGGTCAGGTAAACCCAGCAGCAACAACAGCAACAACGGCATATACCGTGCCTTCGGCTACGGAAACTGTAATATCAACTATTACGGTTGCCAACCTAGGTGGTTCTGCTGCTACATATAGAATAGCGGTCAGACCAGATGGAGCAGCATTGGAGAATAAACATTACATTGTTTATGATGCAACTATTGCTGCAACAGATTCATTAACAATAACTATTGGTATGACACTTAACGCTGCTGATGTTATAACAGTATATACATCGACAGCAACAATGGCATTTAACATATTTGGAAGCGAGATTGCATAATGGCTGTTAGAAGCGTTGAGTCAGGTGACCAAAAAACTTTTTCTGGAGCCAACACTTCTGTTGCCGTTCCATCTCAACCACTTATTGGCACCCCTACTGAAATAGATTCTACTAGTGCGAGTGTTCCATTTACGTTAAATACTTTAGGCGCGACAGTTAACTCATATACTGTTACTTCTACTCCTTCAAGTATTACTGGAACTGGTTCAAGTAGTCCAATTACAGTTAGTGGTTTATCTGGTGGAACAACTTACAGTTTTAAAGTAAAAGGAACTGGAAATGTAGGAACAAGTATAGATAGTTCTGCAAGTAATAGTCTTACTATGTCCAATCAATACCAACTTATCAGTACATATAATTCATCTACTACTTATACAATTCCTTCTGGCGTAACTAAACTTGCTGCAATTATTGTTGGTGGAGGTGGTTCTGGTTCAGCAGGCGCAGGCGGCGGTGATGGTAGTAATCCTGAAACTAGTTGGGGCGGAGGCGGAGGCGGCGGCGGAGGTACCTCTATATTTACTGATTTCACTGTTACCTCTGGTCAAACTGCAACAATTACAGTTGCTTCTGCGGGAGGTATATCTAAAGTAACTCTTGGTGGAGTAGATTTAGGAACTGCAAACGGTGGTAATAGTACTACTAATAGTAGAAATGCTGGAAATGGTGGAACTGGTTCAAGCAATGTTTCTGGCGCTAATAATTATACAGGTGGTTCTGGTGGTAATGGAACTCGTATGTATACACCATTCGCACCATCAACAGCAGGTAATGCTGGCGGTGCAATAAGTCCAGCAACTGTTACTTTCTCTGGCAATGCTGCTGGTATATCAACTTGGACTCATATTGCTAATGGTGGCGGAGCAGGTGGTACTGGTCAATGGGCTCAGAATCACGGCTCTGGTGCATCTGGCGGTGCTGGTGGTAGCGCAACTGCTAACGCTGGTGCAGGTGGTCAAGGTGGTGGAACTGGAGCAGTAGTAGGAACAGCAGGTACCGCTGGAGGCGGAGGCGGAGGCGGCGGCGGAGGAGGCTGGGCTTGGTCACCTGAAAGTGGTACGGGTGGAGCGGCTGGCGGAGCAGGTAGTGCTGGTCGTATTCTTATCTATACAAAATAAATTAAACTAAGGGGACATAGTGAAAGAAATAACATTTACTAATGTGCTTGGGTTGGATTTTTTTCCACCCAAGCCAGCAGTAAAAGAAGTACCAGATTGGTATAGAAATACACCAGATTATGTGGGTGAAGAAGGTAAAAAAATTACTGTCCCAGACAATACTGCACATACAATTAAAAAGTGTATGCCTGTATTTGATGCTATAACTTCTGGATATATTCTGTATACTCAGGTAGATGTACAGGTTTCGCAAGATAATGATTTACCTTACTATAATTGGGCAGACCAAAGTGCTATTTCTTTTCATCCAATAGAACAAGCACCATTGCATCCAACAAAAAATGCAGCACCATATCCTAAATGGAATAATCCTTATGCGATTAGTACACCACCTGGATACTCAGTTTTATTTACACAACCAATGCATAGAGAATCTGTCTTTACTATCCTTGAAGGAATAGTAGATACTGATGAATATAAAGCCCCAGTCAATTTTCCATTTGTATTAAAAGATACTAAATGGGAGGGAATAATCCCAGCAGGAACTCCAATGGCTCAAATAATACCATTCAAACGAGAGTCTTGGAAACATAAAATAGGTTCTGATAAAGAACTAATAGAACAAAATAAAATACAAAGAAAATTAAAAACGTTGTTTTTTAATTCTTATAAACGCCAATTTTGGGCACGAAAGGAATATAGATAATGGCAACATTTGCCGTAATTAAAGATGGAATAGTTGAAAATTGCATTGTTGCAGATTCGTTAGAAATTGCACAAGAAGTTACAGGACTTAATTGTGTTGAATATTCTTTAAATTCTGGAGTAGTACCAGGCTGGTCTTATGTTAACAATGAATTTATTGCTCCTGTAGAAATTGTAATAGAAGAAGAAATTGATTTAGTAGCGCAGCAAGAATCTAATGCTGCCGTAGCAGCAGCAATGGCTGCAGAATTAGCAGCACAACAACCATAACTAATAAGGGGACATAATGATAAGACCAAAAGAAACAGTATCACTTGCTTGGTGTGACAATGGTATGGTTGACGGCAAGTTTGCCGAAGGCATAGCCTATACAATGCTAATGGGACCACAGCAAGGTGTAATAATTAACAATGCTATGCGTGTGCAGGGCAATCAAATAGGCAGACAAAGACAAGTAGCCTTTGATAAATGGGCTGATGATATTAAAACAGACTGGATACTCTGGGTAGATTCAGATATCTATTTAACTGTTGATGTATTAAAGAAGATATGGCAAGCAGCAGATAAAGAGTTACGCCCAATAGTTAGTGGTGTTTACTTTATCTCAAAGGAAAATGAAGGCTCAGTAATGAGACCATTCCCTTGCATCTTTAAGAACATATCTGAGTTTGAAATTCAGTATATACACCCACTACCTAAGGACCAGGTAGTAGAGGTTGACTCTGCTGGTATGGGATTTGTATTAATGCACAAATCTATTGTGCCAAAATTACGTGCTAAGTATCCTAATGAATCTATGTTTGCCGAAAAAGAAGGCTTAGGCGAAGAGTTTATTGGTGAGGATATTGTTTTCTTCCGCAAGGTAAGGGCTGCTGGTATACCAGTACACGCCCATACAGGTGCGTTAGTAAGGCATATGAAACGATTTAGCCTAGATGTAGATTACTACGCACTGTATTGGAACACGGTTGCTATGCAAGAGGCTGCAATACAATTAAAAGAAGAAGCAGAAAAACTAAAACCTAAGGAGTAACGTGGCTGGTCGTGATATAACCGAAGGTCGTGGTGATGCACTAGGCCCAACAACTGCAGACCCATCATTTGGTAGGTCTATTGCTGTTGATGTTGGTATCTTATCCTCATCTTCAACATGGCAAAACTCTGGCGAATCATATGATGTTGCTATTGGTGGGTTGCCATTTATATTAGCAACTAACGATGAGCGTCAATACATTAGACAGACTGCACCCTTTAAGAAGGACCAGTTTGATAATGGAGCAGAGCCAGGTGAGCAATCACTTACAGGCTGGTGGCTAAGAAGCCAATCATCATTCCATTCTGGTTCAGGTATTAAGTTTTATGACCCATCTGCTGGTGAGACAGTTGCACATAGATTTACAGATAGTGACAATGTAGATGTTTGGACTAAGGGACAAGTAACTCTACTTAAAGAGACAGCCAACCTTAGCGGTGTAACTAGCGGTATCTATAAATCTATTTCTGGTATATCTGGAACTACTGATGTAGTTGTTGGGTATATTCCTGGCTCTACCACAATAAAATCTTTTCAAGCAGACGGCACAATAGTAACAACCTATGCTCCTACTAACCTAGGAAACATACTAGATGGCGCAGTAGTAACAGATGGCACACGATTATTTGTTGCTGATAACGACCACATCTATGTTGGTCCACTTAATGCTGCTGCTACTGGTTGGACTGAATACTATGTAACTGGTACACGTGCTACTCTTGCTTGGGTTAAACAACGTTTAGTTGGTGCTGTAACTAATTCTATTTATGAATTAACTGGTGCTACTGGTAGTGCTATTGCATTACCTACACCAACATACACGCACCCTAATACTGCTTGGATATGGTCATCCATCTCAGAAGGTGGTTCTGCCATCTATGCTGCTGGTTACGCTGGTGGTAATGGTGCTATCTATAAGTTTACTTTATCTACTGCTGGTGTTATGCCAACTCTTACCTCAGGTATTATTGCAGCACAACTACCTAGTGGTGAGTATCCACTTAAGATTGAATCTTATTTAGGCTATCTACTAATTGGCACAAACAAAGGTGTCCGTGTTGCTGCAATATCAGATACTAATGGTGATTTAAATTACGGTCCATTGATTATTGAAGCAGCCAATACAGGGTTAGACTTTGCATTTAGAGATAGATTTGTTTATGCAACTGGCTCTATCAATGGTTATGCTGGATTATATAGAATTGATTTAGGAAACGAAATAGAAACATTAAGATTTGCATACGCTAAAGATACCTACCTAGATGGGGCTACTGGCTATGCTACTACTGTAAATTTTGTTGGCAACTCAGAACAGATAGCATTTACTACATCTGGTAGTAATGGAATTGCTATACAGTCAAGTTCAACACTTGCATCCACTGGATACTTAACCACTGGTTACATACGATACGGAACTTTGGAACCTAAAAACTTTAAGCGTCTTCTTGGGCGTGGAGATTTTACTCATGGTACTTTAACCTTGGCTACCATAGATAAAACTGATACTCTATACGACCATATTACTTATGAGGCAGGTATTAATCCAGTTGAAGTTACAACTAGCCAGCCAAATACTGCCCAAGAATATGTAGCATATAAATTTATTTTTGGTAGAGATGCAACTACTACTAGCCTAGGTCCTGTGTTTAAAGGTTACCAAGCAAAGGCTACTATTGCTACACCTAGACAAAGACAGATTCAATTCTCAGTATATTGTTTTGATTTAGAAACAGATAGATATAACCTATTGATTGGTTACGAAGGTAGAGCATTTAACCGTGTGGCTGCACTAGAAGATGTAGAAGAGGGTGGCGATATTGTTACTTGGCAGGACTTAACAACTGGAGAGTCAAGGCAAGTACAGATAGAACAAATTTCATACAGCAGAAAAACTCCACCAGATAAACGCTTTGATGGTAATGGTGGAATTATTAATATAGTAGTTAGGACTGTGTAATGACAGCACAAGACTGGGCTGCATTAGCAGTAGCAATAAGCACTTTAGTTGGTTCATTTGGTTTAATGGTTAGATGGTTAGTTAAACACTATCTATCAGAACTTAAACCTGATGGTAACGGGGGACATAATCTAGAGGGACGCATTACACGATTGGAAACCCGCGTTGACCAGATTTATTTACTCCTTTCTAATAGGGATTAGCCTACTCTTAATACCACAATTAGCCTACGCTGATGAAGTACTAATTGAATTAACCCCTGATGTTGCTTATGTAGATACAGTAGTAGAGGTCAATGGACCTACTGAATATGTAATTGAAACAACTACTGGTCCTAGATTTGAAATTGCACCCTCTGGTATAAATATAGAGCGAGTTGCTTGGGTAGATTCTTGGTTGCAATTACGTCAAGGCGAAGTAGTTCTTAGACAAGACGATGATGGTAATCATAATAGTCAAACTAATTACTATGCATCTAAACTTGTAGGTACATTAGATACAGGTACTTATACTATCCGTGCTACTTCATATGACTACATAGTTGCAGGTCAGAGACCTATTGGAACTTATACTTTAAGTAGTAACTTAATTGACTTACCTATCGTGCCAGAAGAGCCAGTAGAAGAGCCACCTGTTGCTCCATCATTGCCACCAGAGCCAATATCATTGCCAGTAATTCCACAAGAACTCCCTTTAATTGACGATATAATAGCACCAGAACCTCCAGTACCAGTAGAAGAACCTCCAGCACCTGCTGAGGAACCCCCTACTGAGCCTGAGATTGCCCCTGTAGAGGAAGAACAGCCACCTGTTGAGGTAGATATACCACCAACAGAGGAAGAAGCCCCTCCTACACCCGTAGAAGAGCCACCTATTGAGGCAGAAGAACCACCTCCTATAGTTACTGAAGACTCTACACCTGAAGAAATAGAAGCAGCCGTAGAGGCAATCATTGAAGCAGCAGATGGCGAAGCCATTACTGCTGAGGCTATAGAAGAAGCAGGACTTACTCTTGAAGACTTACCATCTGATACTCCAGTAGAAGTTCGTACTGATGACAATGGTAATGCAGTTGTAATTACTGCAGAAGTTGCCATTGCATTACAAGTATTTGATTCACCTGCTGAATTAGTAAGTGCAATCTTTGATAACCCAGGACAAGTATTAACAGCCGTAGCAAATATAGGTGCTGATATGTCCGATGAAGAACGAGAAGAGTCAGAAGAAATTATTGTTGCATCTGTTATTGCTGGTCAGGCTGCTATTAATGCAGCAGGTATGGCAGCAGGTACTACAACTAGAACATCAACGCCAAGTTCCCCTGCTGGTGGACCTATGGCTGGTAACGATAAGCCTAAGTCAGCAAGAAGGAGAAAACCTTGAAGATATTAAGAGACATGATTGAACAATTATGGACAGTACTAGGCATGTTTATTGCTTGGGTTGTACTTGATGGTTCAGCAAAGACAGTAGTTGGCTATGCAATTATTGCAACCTTGATTACATGGGCAGTTACTTACCGACTAAGAAACCCAAAGGACGATGATGAGTAATGTAGTGGACATAGCCAAGTCTCAACTTGGATATCAAGAAGTAGGAAAAAGAAACGACAGCATGTATGGCAAGTGGTATGGATTAAACTTTAATCCTTGGTGTGCAATGTTTGTATCTTGGTGTTTTGACCAAGCAGGATTAGGAGAAAAGATAGCAGCCCAAACTAAAAAGGGATTTGCATCTTGTCAAGCAGGACTTAAATGGTTTACAAGTAAAGGCAAGATAGTTCCAGTGGGTAAAGCCCAGCCTGGAGATATAGTTTTCTTTCAATTTGATGCTGATGCAGAGGCTGACCATGTTGGTATCTGTGCTAGTAATGATGGAAAGAAATACCTTATGGTCTATGAGGGGAATACCTCAGGGGATAATAAGGGCAGTCAATCAAACGGAGATGGTGTGTATCTAAAGAAACGTGCCTACTCCCTAGTAATGGGCGTTGCTCGCCCCTAAGGATGGATATGAATACAACTAAACTAAAAGCAATTGCAGTTACCTACATTCGTGCAGCAGTAGCATCAGTAATTGCTCTGTACCTTGCTGGAACAACTGACCTAAAGACACTTGCATTAGCAGGCGTTGCTGCTGTAGCGGGACCAGTGCTTAAAGCATTAGACCCATCTGCACCAGAATTTGGTCGTACTAATAACTAATTAGTTATAATAAAGAATCCCCCGCCCAGTATCACTACTGGAGCGGGGGTCTTTTTTGTTTTCTAAGCAGTTCCCCTCTACTTAGATAACTCTTGTACTACTTGGAGGATTTTATCTGGTCGTATCAGATAACCCTTTGATGGATTAGGTTCTATATTACAGGTAATAGGATGGCCATACAAGGTAATGGCACGCCGTAAATGTTCTATTGGTACTATCAATACAGTTCCTTCTAATACAAATGCCCAGTACTCAGCCTTGGTTGAAGAAATACCAGACGGATACCACTCTTCATTATTGTGTGACCAACACACAGTTTCTATATATAAGTTACCAGTATTCTTCCACTTTAAATCTGTTTTAACTTCTATGGTTTTGCCATTGGTTAGTAGTTGATTAACTAGAGACTCGCCTTCGTGCCCAATTGATAAATCTAAATCAAAGTCAGATAGTTTTGACATCATACTCCCTAAATTCTGTTATAGGTACACGCCATCCGTTTATATAACTATCATAGTATTCTTCTTTAGTAAACTGTTCTGGTTTTATATAGCCAAAAATTTCTACCTCAGAATAATATTCTGTATCTAAACATTTAGTTCCAATAATAATTCTACCTTTATCTTTACCCCAAAAAGGAATATTAGTTTGAGTTCTAATAGACCTAACTTCTATATTATTTCCTACATCAGATATTGGGTATCGTTTAACATGTAAAGCATTTGGATACCAAGGTGTATTCCAACCTAAGTTATATTGTTTTGCTACTGCCCACTCACATACATTAGCCCGTATGTTTGCATTTATTTCTGGTTCTAACTTGCCATCTAATTTACCTTGTGCATAGTTAGGTTTATCTTTAGAACCAAACTTGGTAAGCCAGCGCTCTACTGCTAGTAGAGTGCAAACTCTTACTTCATCTTTACTTAGATTGACTATAGTAGACATCGTCAAACATAGATGCTGGTACAACAGTTTTACCTACCATGTTGTGCTTGCTTCTATACCTATCCCTTTCTTCTTTAGTAGTACCTGCCCATATTCCATGGACTAGTGTATCCATTGCATAATCAAAACATTCAACTCGTACTGGGCAAGTCTTGCATATTTTCTTAACATAATCAAGATGTGCATAGTTACCACCTTTGTCTTCTGTAAAGAATACTTCTACATCTATACCATTACATGCTGGTGTATCACTAAATCTCATTAGCCCCCCGTAGAATAAAAACCAGTTCCTTTAAAATGTACTGGTGTAGAGGACCATATACGAATCATAAGGTTTCCGCAACATGCACAAAATGGTGGGGTAGGGTCATTCACTTCTATAACTTTGATACAAAACTTACACTCAAAATCATAATAAGGCATTACATGCAATCCATTCCTATATCATCTATTGGTGTGGACAAAGTAACCAATGAGCCACAGTTTACACACTCACCATCTAAAAAGTAAAAACAAATTTCCCCTGCCTCAAAGGCTACTATAGCAGTAAACAATTCTGAACCACATACACAGATATCTCCTATTGGATTACCACGCAGGTCCATAGCATTAGTATAATCTTTTTTAAATAAATCTTTTATTTCTTTAGGATTCTGTTCTGTCACTATCATCCTCTGTTTGTGAATCTGTTGTATCCATATCTACATATGTCCGCCAGCCACCTAAATTTCTAATTACAGAATTAACTGCACGAGTAACTCGCATTCTTGCACCATCAGCAGATGTATTTAACTCCTTGCCCAACTCATTCCACTCGCAGTTTTCCATAGAAAAACGCAGGCGTAAAATATTTTGTTTTGCCTCTGCCAGTTGATTGTATGCCTTTTCTATATCTGACCGTAGAACTAGCCAGTTGTTTCCATCTGTAACTTCGCCCTTACCAAACTTAAAGTTAAGGTCTTTTATCTTGCTAGGTATTTCATAACTACCTGCAATTATGGATGGTAAGAATGCTTCTATGACTGAAGAGTCGTAATAATATAAGTCTAGTAAATCATATCCTGACTTCTGGGATTTTTCTTTTTCGCAATAAGTTATTGCTGCGTTCCGTAGCGATTTAGCAATTAGTTTTTCTTTATCTTTGGCTGGTAACTTAGACCATTCTTTGTATTTAACTGGGTGGGTAACAAACCACATCCATAAAGTCTGTCTGATATCATCAGGGTCAAGCATTGAATATCTTTTGTGGTATTCGGAGGCAAGCGAGGATACAAGCAAATCATACTCTTGTACCCACTCTTGATTCATTTATTTACAATTACCACAATAATTATATACTCGTATATTTTTTATATGTACTCCAAAATTTTTTGAACAACGATAACAAACTACAAGTATAGTTTCTCTGGGTGTATCTACCCAGTAAAATGGGTTTCTAATTTTCCACATTAATCAGCACCTTCCCATTGTCCTCTTTGTACCAATAGTCCTATTATAGCATAGTTAGCCAGGTCTATAAGGGTGTCTTCGACTGACTCATAGTTCGGTGTGTTGCCTGTATCTACTAGGTTATTTAGCCTTGCTAACTTGTCATGCATCCTAACTCGTAGTCCATTCATAGCCCCGCCTGGAGCGTGGGCTATATTAAATGGGCCGTAGTCTTGTTGTTTCTTTAACAAGATGGCTGTTAGTTCGTTTGTAATTGTATCTATATCACCTGGATTCTTCATCTAATATCTCCTTAATATTAGTATCAAATTGTTCCATTGCTGCTACTATTTGTATTTCATCTGTAAACTGTTTGCCTTCTCCTATACTACTGGCATAAATAACTGTGCCTAGTAATGTTAACATACGCATGGCACTGTCTGGTTCTTTTTCTATAGTTAAATACACATCTCTTAGTGAGTTAAGTATGTCTAGCCCTTGGCCATCTGATATGGCTAGGCCAACCATCCGTCTATTTTGTCCTACGAAATCCCAAAACTCTTCATCACTATCCCATGCATTTTCTAATTCGCTCATCTATCCACTCCTTTCCTTCTTGCACAATGATGCTATTTACATCATGTCCTTCTGGCATTTGTAATAAATTAACATTACCTAGTTCTCTGCTTAGTTTTTTGCCAAACTCTAGCCCTGCATTGTCACCATCTGCTAACACAATTACTATTTCAAAATCATCTAGTATCTTTCCATAATATGGTTTCCAATTATTAACTCCAGGTATACCAATAGATGGATGTCCAGTCTTGGCTGTTAATACAACTGTATCTAACTCACCTTCAGTTACACATATATAATTACCTGCAGTTAGAACTGCCTGAGCATTATACATTGTAGTTTTAGCACCAGGCACACCCATATACTTGGGTTCATCTGGATGGTTGTTAATACTTCTGAATCTAATATCAACAACACCTGATGGTGTTATATATGGAATTGCTAACCTACCTTTGTATGATTCATGTCCAGGTAATGGGTCTTTAACTATCCCTAGATGAAATTTCATTGCCTCTTCTACCGAGAGATGTCGGGTTGAAAGATACTCTGCTGCTAGATTTAAATGCTTTGCGTATTCCTCCGCTGCTTGGTAAAGATATGTTCTCTGCGAATTTGAGAGCCTCACTATAACTACCTCCTTGTCTGTGTTTAATTAAGTCGTATACATCGCCTTGTACTTCACAACCAAAACATTTAAATCTATTCTCATCATAATTAATGGCTGCTGATGCATGTTTATCACCATGATATGGGCACTTCATCTTGCGCCAACCATGCCCCACGGCTGGTAGGGTGGCGCCTATATGTTCTAGATAGGCAGCAATACTGTGCTTATCCATAGTAATAATCCTATCATTTCTTGTTGAAAGTATGTTAGTAATATTAGTAGTTCACTTATCATTTAAAATCTTTCTAATTAATTCTATCCATATTTTTGCTGGCATTGTGGCATACCATTCTCCTACATCTCCTTTTCCTGAACGTTTATGCACTACTGCACCTGTCCATGCTTTGTCATTTTTAATTTCTATTTCTAGTTCTTTTACCCATGCTGATAGGTCTAGTTTTTTATGGTTCTTTACTTCTATTACTACTCCATTAACTCCTGCTATATCTCCTTTATCTAGGTGTGCACCTGCAATCCTACGCTCTACATATGGGAACCATTTCTTTAGCCAATTAACTACATCTCTTTCTGCACTGGAACCCTTTGCTTTGCGTGGATTACTCATCCCAATTCCTGTTGTTGTGGCATATAACGAATCATAACATCATCTAGATGCATAGACTCTGGATTAAATGAAAGTGTTACATAGTTGTTGCCAGTTTGGTCAGCCTTACCATAACGATTCTTAACTGGGGCTACACACAAGAAGTTGTCATCTCCCTGTTTCATTTGCCCAATAGTTAATACCATTGCTGGTATCTGGTTAACTAGACCTTGAATAGATGACCGTGATTGGCAAGGATATCCTTCGAATCCTTCTTTAGTATGGTGCAATACTAGAACTGCAGCATTGGTATCTCTAGCCAAATACTTTAGTTCTTTCATAGCAGCACGCATGCCTTGGAATTCTTCATGTCCATCCATTGCTATATCCATCAAGTTATCTACAACAATAAGTGTAGGGCTTCTACCCCATACTGTTTCGAATGCAGATACTTCTTCATCTAAATCTTTAAGTGTAGGTGTAGATTCAAATGACCAGAACAAATGATTGTTTAATAATAGTATCTCGTTTGCTTTGTCTGGGTCTTTCTTTAATAAGTTTTCTGCCATTTGTTGACTCATGTTACCTGCCATTGCAATCAAACGCATAGCCATAGTATGAGCATTAGTATCTGCACTGAAGTAAAGAGTTGGTAACTTAGTCCTGGCTGCAATTGCTAATGCAATTGAAGATTTACCTGCACCTGGAGTGCCTGCAATAACTGTTACTTCTGCTCTGCGTAGTATGATTCCCGCTCTTTCGAAAGCCTGAAAGGCAGGGGGTAATGGTTCGCCCCCCACCTCGGCTTTTCTAATTGAGCGTTTAAGTGTCTTCACTTAACCTGGTCTGGAACGAATGTATTCCATGCTGCATCTGTTGTTTTAAGATAAACATTTTTACATTTATCAAATGCACCCTTTGCTGCTGGGCAGAAATAACCACGATACATTGAACCATCTTTACCTGTTCCTTGAATCGCTGTCATCTTTCCATGTGGACAGTTGCGTCCACCAAGCGTAGTAGTTGAGTTATCTATTGGACTGATACTTGCGCCTAGTGCTGATGCAACTTGTCCTACTGTCATAGGTGCTGGCATTGTGCCACGGATTGCTTTCTCAAGTTCCATTGTGGCTGATGTAATTGCGTCTAGTCCCTGTGAAACAATAGTATCTAGTTCTGTTCCGTCACCTGCACGGACTGTTACTAGACTACCTGCTGCTGTTTTGATTGTTATACTGATTGGTGCTTCTGAGTGAGACACTATTTGTTCTCCTGTTCGAACGGATAAGAAAGACCTTTTTGGTCTCTCCATTTTCTTGTCTTCATAGCAAATTGTAAACCTTTAAAGCCTTCTTTAATATCTATCCACATTAACTTACATGTTCCTGTTCCTGCAGGTAGATGGATAATGATTGCTTTCTCCTTGTTTACTTCTCCCCATGTGCCACGGGTTGCCGTAGCCGCATCATACGGCAAGCCGTTGGCGTATATAGCCAACTGTATTGAGATATTATTTGGATGGTCTATTCGACCAGTCTTTATATCTGCAATAAATAACTCACCTTTATACTCAACAACTCTGTCTGGTGTGCCAGCAATTTTAAATTTATCTAACACACAAAACTGTTCTATAAATTTGTTGTTGAGAATTTTAGTTGCATGTTCGTATGCTTTTACATCTGGTGCCCATTGCGGTGGAACTATACCTAAGTCTTGTCCTAAGTCTAGTCTTTCTGCAAATGAATGTATGGCTGTGCCTATGTTTGCTGCTTTGTTTGCGCCTGCTACTTCCATAGCATCTTCAATTAAAGAGTTAACTGCCATCTTATCTTCTTGTGCTGCACTAATTGATAATAATATATCTGGTCTGGTTGTTAAACCTATCGCAGCCATCCGCATTTTCCATGCTACTAATGCTGATGCATCATCTAGTGAATTGGCTATTGTAGTTGCTCGTGTATAGGCCACTGCTTTGCCACCTTTGGGTGGCACTATCAATGGTCTACCGTATCTATCTCGTTCTATTTCTAGCGATGCCATATTCTCCTTTATGAGTCAGCCCTGAGAAAGGAGATAGCCGAAACCAGGGCTGCTCAAGATTAGTGTATCACATTAGGCTTCAGGATACACGGACTCTATTGTTAAGTCGTCTATCCATACATCACCATCAACTGTCATGTTGAGTTCAAAGCCATCATCAAGCATATCTTTTGCTGCTTCTGCATTAGGTGCTTCTATACCTGTAACTGTGGCTGTGATAGTGATTGTTGCTGACCATGATTTAGTTAGTTGCTCACTACCTATACTAATAAGTAGTTCATTAACATCATCTAGGTTACATACAATCTCATCGCTGTCTGTCTCATACTTAGATTGAAAGAATTCTTTTACATCAAACTGAGCACTCTTAAACTTACGTTCAACTTGTGCTAGTTCTGTTCTAAGACTTTCTTTTTCTTCTACTAACTTAGTAAGTGAATCATTAGTAAAGGTGTACTTGGTGCCACCCACTTGTAGGGATACTGTTGGTTCAGTCCCATCTACCTCAGTGTAATACATTGTCATTCTATCTCCTGTTCTTGTAGTAACCACGCATCAAGGTGGTGTCCTTCCACGATGGCGTGGGCAGGCGCTGAACTCTGGCCACGCCAGAGCACACCTTTAGGTAGTTCGATTAGTCTATTGTAGTTTTCCTCGTTACATGCTTCAATAGCATACAAGCAAGGTTGTAACATTGTCAATGGCACTGGCGGGTAATGATTACCTTGCAAGTGCATTGCTATCTGTTGGTCTAATGGTATGGTTGTTAATGCTAAATCTTGTGCAAAATTACCGCCCATATGCCATCTCCCTTTGTAGTTGTTCTAACTCTTTTTTCAACAAAAGAATTTTTTCTTCTGTTGTTGGTTCTGGTTTTCTACCATGTGCCTTCCACCATATCATTGCAAAATCAAATGACCTATCATTGAATTGATAACACCATTTTTCTTTGTGCAAATGATGGCAGTCTTTATCTTTATTACCTGAATAGATAATTACTCTACCACCATACTGATTAATCTCCATCATAATATTATCAGCAGGAATACCAGCATCAAGTAACCTACCCACCCATTCCCTTACTCTATCTTGACGGCAAGTTAGGCAAGGACATTTGTGTTGCACTTGGTGCTCTGCTACTTTTACTTGCATTACATTTGATGTAGATATTATACTCATGAGACACCAAGCAATTCAAGTGCTCTGGTCTTGATGTTATCACTAGTGCCTGAGATGGCACGCAACGCTAAGTTCTTACCCTTTGCATTGTAGTCAGCCCACTCTATGACTGCTTGCCACATACCAAACTCTGTGTTACGTATGTTCTCCTGCGTAGGAGAGGCAGAATAGATATTGAATGCTGTTTCTCTGGCTTGGATAGCACGAGTGTATTGTTTCTTCTCACCTGTAGATAGTAAGTCATATCTAACTTCTTCTATTTTGGTAGGTAATGGAAACACACGCTTGAAATAATTCTTTGCGTGCTCATGGCTTGCCTCTTTGGCAAGCAACATATCTGCTAGTGCTGTGTAATCATTAGCCATATCATAACTTAGTTGAATGATATTACTTATCTCTGATATAGATAACGTAGCATTAGTTGTATGGCTCAACTGATAAGTATACTTGTTCTTACCTTTGTATATCTTATTGATTTGATTCATACAAAACAATCGTTCAATGATTGGTCTGATGATTACAGAACTACTACCATCATGACTAGTCTTGGCTAGTAAGAATGCTGCATGTGGGTCATTGGCTATTGTCATCTCCATTGGAGTTTCCATTAGCATCCAGACTTTACCACCGCCATCATACTCACCTGCTGCTGCGTATCTCATACCACTAGAATCAATTAAGTTATCTAGTGCTCCAAAGATTTCTGCATTCTGAAATACTTTGTAGCGATTACCAACTACACCAATGGCTGATGTCTCACCCATTGGGGTTGTTTTAATAACTGCTTTTTTATTTTCTACTGGGATACGAGTAACTGATTCGTTGCCTGGTATCTGATAGTTAGCCTCGATATCATGTAATGATACTGACCAATCTAATCCTGCTTGACTGGCTACTTCACTGGCTGATGTAGCCTCTACTGCTACACCTGCTTTGTGCCAGGCTGCTTTGCGTGCTGTTCCGTATATAGTATTAGTTGTTGTCATTGTCTACCTCATAGATATTTTCTAGGATACTAGCGTGTAACTTAACTGCCATTTCTCTCATCTCTGAGGCTGGCCACTGTGCATCATATACACGCTTTAGTAGTTTGGCTAATGAATAGTCTGGATTCTTTTCTAATACTTTATCAAGAAATTCTTTAGCATACTCCATCTCGTTTGCTTCATATAAATATGTAGTAAACACGGTAGCAATTGGAATGCATTTTTCTTTAGTAATAACATTACCAATAACTGATAGATAAGTACCAATATAATCTGTATCTTTCTCAAGACGTAAGCCCATTAGAAAGTCACGGATTTGTAGGTTTTCATTGGTAGCAATTGCTATCTCTGCTATATGTTTGGCTGATGGAACAACTCCATCTGCTATGTTGTCAATTGCTTTACGAACATCCTCTACTATACGGACATTTGTATCACGGTCAAGTGGATTATACTTACCATCCAACTCGTTGATTTCTAACTTGACATCCTCTCGCATAAACTCTGCGTCTAGGTCTATCATTTTATCTCCTTTGTTTTGGGAGGGCGTCTCGCCCCTGTTGGCGGACGCCCGACTTGCTACAAATACTTTGCTATTGAATTGTAAGTAGATGTTGATACCACTTCCTCGTCAGTAAGTTGAAGGATACGAATAGCATTTGATATCTCTTCTTTCATCTCACGATAAGCATGCTGATGCATTACTTCTGATTCACGTTCAGGTTCAGTAGGAAACTCATTCTCTTTAACTGTTAAATCAAAATCAACATTGAGATTGTGTGTCCATTGACGATAGTTAGTGCGTATGTTTTCTGCTTTTGCTATATTATCCATAGCAAATTTGATAACTTCTTTACGCCATTTTTCCATAGCCTTTTGATACTTTGCTTCGGCTTGGTCTTGTGTTGTGTAGTCAAGTTCTAACTTGGCTAGTGATTGCTGCAATGCAGTGATTACCTTTTGTGTAGGTATCTTTACATTGATTGTCCTACCATTTCCTCGTGCCATATATCTCCTTTGTTTGTTGGTTAGTGTCCCGTGTTCACGGTGGCGGGACCACCCACAAGGAAGGCTGTTGATTAGTTTTAGCCTTGTGATATCTACCTGTTAACTGGTGAGAAACCAAGTAGAAATTTAATACCACCCTTTGCTTCGCCAATGGGCCCAAGCAACTGATGGTTTTTCGTAGCGGTGCTTTATGTACGCCAGCCCCCGCTCAATCTGAAGCGGGGCTGGTGTTCCTGGTTGTGTATTTAATACTTGTGCTATTCCATATGCACTGGACTCAGGGTTATCTGCCGTATGTTTCCAGCCAGATTCTTTGCCCCAAAGTTTGGCAAGTGCTGACCATTCAGACCTGTTCCAATGTGGGTATTCTATTTTCATTAATGCTTTGGTATATGCCTTGGCTACTCGTGGTGTCCATTGGCTGGTGTCCTTGCAGTTGTCCTCTATCTGTGTGGCTACTGCTATTGCGTAACTGTGACTGGGAAAGAATGGTGCTGATAAGAACGCTAGTAGCCAACTTAAATACCCTGCTAACAATCTCTTCATTTAATAAACCTCCATGTGATATATCCAAAGAGTAATAAGAATGTCCAGGATTGTGTTGTTGTGAGGTATGAACTCGCAAAGATTTGTTCAATCATCTCACCCTTACAATCTCTTGGCTATGCTTAATACCTGTATCAAACTCTAACACATGCCACTCGCTTGGGTCTTCAAGAGCCTCATCGCCTGCTCTATCTATATCTACGTGTGTAGTTCGGCATCTAACCTTGGCCATAATCCACACTGTATGTTCCCATACAGGTGGCTCATTTACTAAAGTATCACTCAGACTTAGCATTGGTTATCTTTTCTACTTTGTCTATATCATTAATCTTTACTGCGCCCCACTTTTGATATCGAATACCTGCTTTAAAGCCAGCCTCCCATGCTTCATCGTGGGATTTTTCCATTGCTTTGATAGCACCACGACCTTTTAGTTGGTCACGATTTCTTAGTGGGTCACCCATTAGATTCTACCTCATTCTTTACAAGGTCATTAACTGTTGGCTCTGGCTGCTCTCCATCCCATAGTTTGCGTGGAGTGTTGCCAATTAACTCATCATATACATCAAGCATATCCATCATGGCATATGCAAAGGCTTCTTTAATCTTGAGCAGTTCTTCTCGGCTACGCATTGGTATCTCTCCTTGTTCTGTTGTAGTTATTTCTAGTTAAGCGTTCTAAGTGCTGGTCTTGTAGTCTAATTATATAGATTGAATAGCATAAAGCAAGTATACTGCTAGCCAATGCTATGATTATTCCTAGTATTGCTGACGTGTCTAGATACATACGGTCTCCTTTGGTTGGACTTGCTGCTTTCTCGTGTTGGTTACTGGGCTCGCATAAAAAAAAGAGCAGGTGAGCGAGCCTAAGCCCGCCCACCCGCTATATGTTACTTAGTTACTTGAACTTCAGTCAATACTACTTGAGTCCAAGGTTTACGGCGCTCTGAGTTATCCTTATTAGGAGAACGGTCAAAGCGTGTTGAGTGAACACCAACTGCAGATACAACCTCGAACTCAGAGTTTGAGGCTATGAGTGCTGATAGTTTATCGATTAGTGCTTTCTCGAATATAACGACTGGAGTGGTGAGGGTAGTGAATTTTTTGCCAGCACCATTGAAGTCGTAATCATTAAGGCGTCCAGTTACAATCGTTCCGTCTGCCTTTAGTTCCATATCTTTCAGAACTACATTGTTGTAAGTTACTTGATTCATTGCTATCTCTTTTCTACTAAGGGCAGTTCCCTTGGCACTTGGGACAAGGGACTGCCAGTCTGATTGGTTAGTTGCAGTTAGGACAAACTGCGTGTTTGTTGATAGTGTAGTGGCATACTGAGCATATGCACTCATGATTAGTTAGTTCGATTGACTCGTCAAGATTGAAGATACGGTCAATTAACCATGAGGACTGTTCGAAGAACTCAGTTCTCATGGTATAGATAGGTTCACCCTGGGTTCTATCCCAGTTAGAGATGGTAGGTTCCTCTACCCGAACAACTGTTTCGGATGAAATCCAGTCATGAGCCGAAGGCTCATCCTGGAGTTTAGCCATGTTGAGATACATAGGTTCGTATTCATCAACCAGTTTGTGGGCAATGACTGCGTCTCGTGCCTCTTGGGCATCGAGGCAGTCAGGGCATAACTCATTAAGTTGAACGCAGTGGAAACAATCATTCATTAGGGTAAGTTGATTTTGTATGATTATTTCATCTGTTTGCTTGTTCATATTATCTCCTTTTCTCGTAGATACCAACCTGGTAAATACGCCAGAAGAAGTATCATATGGGGCTGCGAACGCATTGTCGTAGCGCAGCGGAGACATGCGGTCTGAGCAGCCGAGCATCCGCTGAGTTTAGACGAAGCGGCGGGCATGGCGCTGAAAGCGACAGGCCAGGATGCGGGACGCATACAGAGAAATCGTGAGCGCAAAGGCCTGCTGAATAAGCAGGACTGCGAACGATTTGCGACATATGATACGATGAAGGCGAAGTAGGAGCACGAGCCTGAGCACGGCTAGCGTGGCGTAGACACGCTTGACGGGGTGGCGAGAGCAGGGGGCTTTGATGGTGTCGGCTATCGTGACGAGCGTAATGCGAGGAACGAAAGAGACAAGCGAGCCAAAGGTGAGCGGTCCAGAGATGCGTGGTAACGCATCGAGCCCTTGCGGTGCGACAATTAAAGTCCTCAATGCGTAGCATTGTCAGGACGGTGCGTCCAGCACTGACCACATGTTAGCCACTGAGGTTTTGGTTTTTAACTGAGGCCCCAGGAAGTTATTTAATATGGGCCGAAGACTGTCTACCTGCTAACATCGCTCTGTTCTGTTCAGTATGATGCAGCAGTGACAATCTACGGGTCAACTTGACCCCAGACTGTTTAATATCTGTTGTAATACATAAGAGTATCTACCAAAAAGATTTTCCCGTACAGTGTTCACAGTTCCTTTGCTATACCAGTATGTCCTATTTTGTACTACTTTTGGGCAGGCTTTAAAAATAGTTTTGGCCAAAAGCGTTCGTTTTGGCCTATTGAACAGGTTAATACTATATAGAGACTATTTTATTTTTAACAGTAGCAAGTTCTTCTGGAACTTGCGTTACAGACTGTATCTACTACCTGTTACTAACAGACAGTAACTGAATGAAAACGGGACAGGACTGATGACTTTTATTAAAGGTAATACCAACCCCAAAACCCTTGCAATGGCAGAGGCAAAGGCTAAAGTTCTAGCCTTGGTGGCCGAAGGCCACTCTGTCCATAAGGCTATGGAACTTTGTGGTAAGAAGCCCGACACCGTAAGAATCTGGTGCCTGAGGGATAAGAAGTTTGCTTCTGATTTAGCCGAGGCTAAGGAGACCGCAAAGGATGCTTCCCTTGCTTCTCTAGGTATCCCAAAAGAGGAAATAGACTTTCCTAAGTTCTCCGAGATATTTTTACAACAGAGGGTATTCCCTCATCACATGGATTGGATTGACCTACTAGAAGACAGAGAGCCTTCATGGCTTCATCCTAGTATGGTTTACGAGAAGGGTGACCCAGCCCGTCTCTTGATAAACGTGCCACCTGAGCACGCCAAGAGTACAGTCATCACCGTAAACTACTCCACATATCGTATCGCCCTCAACCCCAATATCCGCATCATCGTGGTTTCAAAGACGTTAATCAAAGCACGCGAGTTCGTGTACGCAATCAAGCAGAGACTCTCCCATCCGAGATGGTTAAAGTTGCAAACAACTTTTGGACCTGAAGGGGGATGGAAAGAAGACTCAGATACTTGGCGAGTTGATACAGTCTACCTTGGGGGCGATGCCCGAAATTCAAGCGAGAAGGACCCCACTATCCAAGCACTTGGTATGGGTGGGCAGATTTATGGAGCACGTGCTGACCTCATCATTCTTGATGACTGTATTACTACAGCAAACGCACATGAACATGAAAAGCAAATCAACTGGTTACAAAAAGAAGTTATTACCCGTCTGGGTAAAAATGGTAAGTTACTAATCGTAGGGACACGAATTGCCGCACAAGACTTCTATAAAGAACTCCGAGAGACCAAACATTGGTCTGGTGGTAAAAGCCCTTTTACTTATATGGGCATGCCTGCTGTTCTGGAGTATTCAGAAGACATTAAAGACTGGAAAACGCTCTGGCCTAAATCGGACCTTCCGTGGGATGGGGATTCTGAGGTACCTGACGAAGAAGGACTCTTCCCGAAATGGGATGGCCTAGCATTAAAGAGAAGACGTAGCGAGGTAACACCATCAACATGGGCCTTGGTATATCAGCAGGAGGATGTCGAAGAAGATTCCATCTTCCCACCCGCTTTGGTGCAAGGTAGTACTAACGGTCAAAGAAGAAAAGGTCCATTGCGCCAAGGCGCGGTGGGACATCCGACTAATGTCGAAGGTTACACAATCATTGGGTTTGACCCTGCTATGGGTGATAAGGCACATGCAGCCTTTGTAGCAGTTACTTACAATAGAACTGATTCTAGGATATATGTTTTAGACTGCGTTAACATGGCAGAACCTAACCCCCAAAAAATTAGAAGTACGATAGAAGAACTTGTATTGAAATACAAGCCACAAGAATTAAGAGTAGAAATCAACGCCCATCAAAAAGCATACTCATTAGATGATGACTTGCGACAATGGCTTGGTATGTATGGCGTAAGACTTGAATCTCATGTTACTAACAAAAATAAGTGGGACGCATCTTTCGGTGTAGCATCTATGTCTACCCTACTTGGAACCATACGAGAAGAAAAGTTCCAAAAAAATAATATGATTGAATTCCCATCTACTACTGACTCTGAAGGACTTAAGTCCCTTACTCAGCAGTTGATTACTTGGAAACCTAACACCAGAGGTAAGACCGACTGTGTTATGGCATTATGGTTTGCTGTGCTTAGAGCACGGGAGTTTATGCAACAAACAAATCACTTACAAAAGTTTTCATCTAATAGATGGACCACAAGAGCACAATCGGCACAAAGATACACAATCAATCTAGACGAAGCCTTTTCAGAGCAATGGGCTGAAACATACGGATAAGGATTTAAATGTTATCAATTAGTCAAATTGCAGCGAGGGTAGAGTCTTTACGTGCTCGTTCAACAGAACGAGACCGCAGACAACTAGACGTTCTTGCTGTTCGTAAAGGACAGATATCACAAGTATATCCTGAATTCTTTCCAGAAGGGGTGGATGCAAATGTTGTTGCAAACTTTATCGACATTGTTGCCCGTGACCTTTCGGAAGTTATGGCGCCTCTTCCAGCAGTAAATTGTTCTGCAGCAAATCAAGTATCAGATAGAGCAAGAGTTTTTGCTGACAAGCGAACACGTATTGCAACAAATTATTTTAGTAATTCAGATTTACAAGTGCAGATGTATCAAGGTGCAGACCAATACATCACATTTGGTTTCGTCCCATTCATTGTTGAATTAGACGAAGAAGCAGGGCTACCGCGTATCCGCATAGAAAGTCCAATTGGGGCTTACCCAGAATTTGACCGCTATGGACGCTGTATTGCCTTTGCAAAGAAATACGCACTAACACTCGCAGAACTGGTAGCACAGTATCCTGAGTTTGAGATTCAATTACTAGGGCCTGACCGTTATGAGCAGAACCTAGATGCACGTATTGACATTGTTCGTTATTACGATAAAGAGCAATCAACAATATTTATTCCATCACGGAATAATTTAATTTTATCTCAGGCTAAGAATCCGCTAGGCAAGATGCAGGTTATAGTTGCAAAACGTCCATCACTAGATGGAGAGATGCGTGGTCAATTTGATGACGTACTAGGTATCCAACTGCTTCGTAATAGGTTCGCATTACTTGCGATGGAAGCAGCAGAGAAATCTGTACAGGCACCAATTGTTGTACCAGGCGATGTTCAAGAACTACAGTTAGGTGGAGATGCGATTATTCGCACTAACTCCCCTGCTGGTGTAAGACGTGTGGATTTAAATATTCCACCAGGTGCGTTCACTGAGCAACAAGTATTGCTTAATGAGTTACGTACAGGAACACGTTATCCAGAATCAAGAACTGGAAACATAGATGCATCAATAGTCACGGGACAAGGCGTTCAAGCGCTTATGGGTGGCTTTGATACACAGGTTAAATCAGCACAAGCAATCTTTGCTTCTGCACTTAAAGATGTCATCTCTATTTGCTTTGAGATGGATGAAAAATTATTTAACTTTACAAAAACAATTCGTGGTGTAGATGCTGGTTCACCTTACTCACTTGAGTACACACCATCAAAGGATATTAAAGCAGATTACACAGCCGATGTTCGCTATGGCATGCTTGCTGGTCTTAACCCAGCGCAGGGACTTATCTTCATGCTACAAGCACTTGGTGGTAAATTAATCTCTAAGGATATGGCTATGCGTGAGTTACCATTTGGTATTAACGTAACTCAAGAACAAGAGAAGATTGAAGTTGAAGAAATGCGTAATGCGCTAGTAGGTTCACTACAGGCATACACACAAGCAATTCCACAAATGGCAGCATCAGGCGGAGATGCATCTGATATCGTAAAGAAAATTGCACAAGTAATTAAAGCCCGTCAAAAGGGAGTATCAATTGAAGATGCGATTGAAGATATCTTTGCTCCAGAATTACCTCCTGCTGGTGCCCCACAGGTTGAGCAAACGTCCCCTGCTCCCGAAGCGGCTCCAGTAGGAGGCTTACCTCCTCAAGCAGCACAAGGTGGTGGATTACAAAGTCTTTTATCTAGTTTGAGTGCAGGTGGTACAGCGAGTGCAAGTGCAAGGACAGTTGTAAGAAGATAAGTTAGAAGGGGACCATGACTGCAATCGTTGGAATACAAGGTAAAGGCTGGGCAGTTATTGGCGCAGATACTTTAACTACTTATACAGACAGACCTTATATTGCTAAGGGATGCGATAAGATAGTAAAAGTTGGTGAGTATTTAATTGCAGTTGCAGGTGATGCAATTGTAGGAGATATACTTAGTAACTTATGGCAACCGCCTAAAGTAATTAAGACGCAAGACCCAGATAGATTTATGATGATTAGGGTATTACCATCTATAAAACAAACTATAATAGATGGCGGGTATGACCCAACACCTAAAACAAAAAATGATGATGACTCAGGTTGGGATGCATTAGTTTGTTTTAATGGAAAAATATATCAAGTTAGTGATGACTATGGATATATGAGAGATGACAAAGGTTTATATGCAATAGGTTCTGGTGGAACCTTAGCGCTTGGTGCGTTATCAGCAATGGAGTCTGAAACTAAAACTCATGCTAAAGCATCAGGGGCTGCAAAGAAAGCAATCAATATAGCAATTCAATACAACGTGTGGTGCGGTGGTACCGCTAATGTTAAAACACAATTTACTAAGTAGGAGGAAACGTGGCGGAACAAGGCGGAATGAGAACTCCAAGTAATCCTGCACCAGTTTCAGGTCCTGGGGCTTTATCACAAAGAACAGATGGTGGACCTACACAGGCTGCAACTTACATGTCAGGATTACCATACGGACAGGGACAACAGAATTACGACAATCAAGTAGCAGCGCCTATGGCTGGCAATCCATATCCTCAAGCAAGTTTAAATATGGGAAACATGAACGACATAGTTCCACTTACTGAACCTACACGCCGTTCTGCTGAAACTGTAACAAGCGGTATTGACCTTGGTGCTGGACCAGGTTTTGCTTCATTAAACTTACCAAAGTCAGAACCAACATTACTTTCAATTCTTAGCAATATTGCACAGTATGACCCTAGTGGAGACTCTGAGTTAATTTACAGAATGCTAGAAGATAGAGGCTACTAGTGGCTTATAAACCATTAAACCCTGTAGTAGCAGAGGTTAGCCCAAATCTTTATAAGGCTGCCGTAACTGCTAACTTGCCGCGTGAACAACAAATAATAATTGAACAAATGTCTTTTGCTCACAAGAAGGCTAAAGACCTGTTTAAATTAAGTGAAGAGCAGGCTAGAAAACAATTTCTTGAATTAGACCCAATTGTTCAGAATAATATGAGATATATATTTCCTGACAAAAAAACATTTGAGGCTGAACAAGGATTACTTGGTAAGGCTACTCAAGCAGTTTCTGGTGCTGTAACTAATGTATTTAAAGGTGTAGCAAGTCCATTGTTATTGGGTTTTGCTGCAGCAGATACATATGGAAAAGCAGTTAATACTGTACCTAATGTTTATCGCCAAGTAAAGCAAAAGGTTCCATTTAGCAAGCAAGTTATTAAAGATGGATTTAACGGTAAGAACTCTTTCAAGTGGGATAAAATTGATGAGTTTGAGAAAAAGTATGGAGCAGGTGTAGTATCTTTAGTTACCTCTACTATAGATGGTAAGACACCAGGCGAAGCCATTGATGATTTTGAAAAACAAGATAAAACTGAAATTTTTGAAGCAATTAAATTCTACAATGATGAGCCAAAAAAGTTTAATAAGATTCTAGAAGAAGTAAAAATAAATGCTCAAATATCTCCAGGTAGAGATGTTGCTGGAAGACAAATTCAAGAGCGTGTTAATAACAAAGTTGATACACTTCCAGAGAAGTTTTTAAAAACTTTAGGCATTGACATGTCAACAGAAGAAGGTGTGCTTAAAGCACAAAAAATAGTTTCTGGTCCTATTGATGGTCTATATCAGATAGGCATTGACCCACTTTCTTGGGCTGGCGTAGGAACTGCTATTAAAGCAGTAACTAAAGGAATTGAAGGAATTAGGGCTACGCCTGCAGAAGCATTAAGATTTGTTGGTCTTAAGAGTCGTGGCGAAAAAATTAAAGACAAGTACCAGTTCTTAGCAGAACGTGGCGATGTCACAGCAGGTATGGATTTTGTTTTTAGACAACCAGATGTAATTAAACTTTGGGATGAAGAACTAGGTCCTGTAGTTAGAAACTTTGCCAATGCTACAACACCTCAAGAAAAAGCAGATGTCTATCGTGCTGCTAAAACTCAATATCCAGAGTGGGCTAATACTGAGATACTAACAGGTCTAGCAACAGGTAAAGCCTTTGATGCTAACTCTGCAAGAAAATTCTTTGTTGATATAGATGATAAAAATTTATTAATGCAAGGTAATTTAGATGGAGTATCTTTCTATAGAAATGCTATTCCTGTATCTAAATCCTACAGAAAACTTACATCTTCAGTTCATCAAACAGCAGATGCAATTTTTAACCCAAGTGTTAAGACTAGCGCAATTGCTAAGAATGTAGATAGCATTAGACTTGGCTCTGCAATGGATATACTTACTAAAGTATCCAATGAGAGAGATGTTTTAATTAATCCAGCAATGGCTGATTTAATCAAACTAGAAAATGATGTTAACGTTCTTCACAAGGCTGGCAAAATGGCTCAAAGGAGTCCAGGCCGTATTCTTTATGGTGAAGATGCTATTAAAACAATAGACGAGGTTCGCAATTTAGCGGCTCAAGTAGTAAGAAGAGACCTTGCAGATACCATTGCTTTTGAGTTTTTAAACCAAAGCGAAGAATTCCAAAGAACAATAGTTCGTAATCTTTCTTATGGATATATGGTTAAACAGGGAATGGTTGGTGTTCCCGATGGCAAGAATCAAATGTCAGAAATTTTGAATGCTACTTTTAATGAAAAAGCAGGTATGTATTCTACGGTTCGTTCTGAAGTGCCACAACACTTTGTTGGTCGAGTAAGCCGAGAAGCCTATACTTTAGAGAACGATGTAGCAGTGCAATCAAGTAAGGGTATAGTTCAACTATCCCAAACTGCTGAAGGTACAGCACCTCTGCCATATGAAATTATTGCAGAGAATGCTGCTATTGCTAAATTCAAAGGCAAAGATAAATTAAAGTTTATGACACTACTTGGTGGTGTAACTAGAAATAAATTTACTCGTGCTTACAGCAATTTCTGGTCTACATTTACATTGTTCCCTAGACTTGGAACAAGAACAAGTATTGATGAATTTTTCTTTTATTTTTTAACCGCACCTACAACTGCATTAGTTGCATTTGCTTTTGGTGGCCGCAAATCAGTAAAAGCACTAAGCACAATTAGTGGTTCTAAATCTGCTATTGGCTATAAGCGTGCAGTCTATAAACTGTTTCCTAAAATGGATATTACTCAAAAGATTCCATTTGATAAGCGTGTAGAACTTGTAGAAGAACTTGCCGCAAAATTAAAGATTACACCAGAGCAAGTTCAACAAGAAATGATTCGTACTGAATTAGTTGATAGATACGAAGATATTGTAGGAACTCAACTACCAGTAGGCGCACAAGACAATATGCGTAAGTTATTAAAGAATAACCCTTCTGCTGTTGATTCTATTGCTAACTCTATGGGTGCAAAGACCAGCCTTTCTGCAAGAGTAGACAAAGAATTTATAAACGCTCAGTTTACCCCATCTAATTTAACTAAGATGTATGAGGCAAACAATCTAAAAGCCTCTAAGGCTTATAGAGCAGTTGATATTAATGAGTTAAATGACTTAGAAGTAGCGGTTGCTCACTTTGATAACTTCAGTATTCGCTTTTCCTATAATGGAAAAACTGTAGGAGATGGACAATACGTAAGTCCAGTTACCCCATTCTTTAGACATAATGCTTTAAAGACTGGCTCAGACTTTGAACTAGCCAGAAGAGATATATTAGACCAGGTAGGCGTACGGGCTGACTTAGATTTAAATACATTTGATGCTTTTAATCTTAAAAAAGTAAAAGATTTTAATAAAGAATTTAGCACAACTGTATATTATCGCCAGCAAGGTTCAAGTGAAGCAGATATTGCCCGTATCCACATAGACAATATGTTGATTGATATGTATGACACCTTCCATGGTGGTCCAAATTCATACAATCAGAAATTATATGATACAATTGTTGACCGTCATAAAGGATTGTACGGATATAAAGTAAATTATAAATCAATTTCTGGTGGAAATGCTGGAAAAGGTACTCCCCTTGGAGACGCAAAAGATATTGCTATGCGAGCAGAATCAAATGCAGCAATAGTGGAACTTGTAGATACAAATATTCAAAAAAATATTATTGAGGCTAATCCAAAAGGTATTGGAAAAACTTCAAGTGAAACAAGTTTACTAAGACTCGGTCCAGCAACTGGTGATTTATCTGGCAAAACTATTATGCTTGCTAGAAATGGCAAACTTTCTGGTAAAGAATTAAGACCCGAAACAATAAGAAGTATAATTGACGCAAATGAGGCAGGTGCTAAATTTGTTGTTGGTGATATGCCAAATGTTGATACTCAATTTCAAGATTTATTAAATAAAATTGAGGCTAATTATACTGTTTATCATACAGGTACTCAGCCACGAACTGGTGTAGTAGAAAAACCTAAAAATTTAGTTAAGGCTGCTTGGGCAAAAGCCTCTGCTTCACTAACTCCAGAAGAATTTATTAGCCTTACTAAGGGATTCCGTCCTACCAGTGGACAAATTAATACACGTTTAACCTTTATGGGTGGAGAAGCAGACCTTAAAGGTCTAGAAGATATTAATGGAAACGGTGAAATATTAGGTAAATTCCAAAACTGGGCTATGGATATTATGGATGCACAGGTAAATGGTCTATATCGTCAGCCTGCTCTTTGGATTACATATAGTAAGTACATGGATGACCTTGCTCCATATGAAAAGAAACTTGTTACTCAATATAAGAATGCTATTAAACAAGACAATCCTTTGATTTCAGATGCAAAGGCAGATAAGTTTGCTAAGGCTCAAGCAGAAAAGCAAAGAGTTGAGTTAGCCTGGAATGGTGCAGTAAATGAGTTAATAACATTTGCTGATAATCCAAATATCAGAAGCAACTTTGCTGTATCTGTTCGTTCAGTAGGTCGTTTCTATAGAGCAACAGAAGACTTCTATCGCCGTATATATCGTTTATATACAAAGAAACCACTACAAACTTTATATCGTTTGAGACTATTACACACAGGTTTACAGGCTAGTGGTGATATTTATGAAGACGATAAGGGAGATATGTACGTAACTTTCCCTACAGATATTATAGTAAACTCTGCAATAAATCCTGTTATTAGAGTACTAAGTGGCGATGATGATTTTAAGGTTCCAACCTTTAATGACTTTGCTATTAAGTTAAGATTAATTAACCCATCCTTTGCTCCAGATGCTGGTCAACCAGCCTTTAGCGGTCCAATAGCAGCAGTTGGTTTATTAACTTTAAAGTCTTTCCTACGTGAACTACCTTTAGTTCCAGGTGCCATTAAGGATAAGATTGATGCACCTGCAAGTAAAGCAGCAGATGCTATTAATACTATAGCCCTGGGTAACATAGGTAAAAACTTAGACTTACGTGAAGCAGTAATGCCTTTACTAGGTTCTACAATTTGGACCAGCCTATCTCCTACAGAATCAGATAGACAAAAGTCTACAGCCGTACTTCAGGCTATATCTTATTTCCAGGCATATGGATACAATCTGCCAGCAGATGCCACAGTTGAGCAAACAGATAAGTACTTAAGCAATTTAAAGATTGCAGCAAACTCAGTTGTAGTAGGACGTAACTTCTTAGGCCAGATATCACCAGCATATCCAGCATTACGGGATACAAAAGGTTTACCTGCTTATATGAAGGATGTTGGTATTACTTCATTTAAGGCAGAGTTTTGGGATATCTATAACAGCATTCTTCGTAATTCAGAGAATGCAACAGATGCCTTTGAATTAGCATTGGCTACATTCGTTGGCAAGAATCCAGGAAAGTTAGCCTATATAGTTCCTAGAAATAATAGTACTATGAAAGTCTTTATTAATAAGACAGAGGAAGTAAAGAACTGGGCTGTTACTAACTCTAAGTTTATAGATAAATATGGAGAAACTGCATATATCTTTGCTCCTAGAGTTGGTGAATATAACCCAGATGTTTATTCTTGGATGGAATCTGAGGGTATATTAAAGTTCCCAGAAGGTAAAGATGAGTTCAATAAATACCTAAAGAACTATCTAAAAGATGTACAGTTGTCAGAAGACCGTGAGGCTTACTTCGGAATTGAAGATAATCAGAAGGCTGAGTTATCAAAGATAACTGATATTGATTTACGTAGAGAGGTTATCTATAAAGCACAGCAAGCCCGCAAGACTATGTTAAGTTCTAACCCATACCTAAAGGCAGAAATTATGGGCAACATAGATAATCAAGGCGCACTAGAGGTTAAGTTCAGAGAGTTATCAGAAATAGTATCTAGTAAGAATAGCCCATTAGATAAGCGTTCAAGGGCTGCTATGCAGTTAGTTGTTTCCGAAATGGCTCAGTTCTTAAATATTGCTCAAGATAAGAATATGGCTAGCCGTTATGACTTTAGTGATGTAAAGGCTGCAAAGAAAGAAAGTATTAATAAGATAATCGAAGAGTACAGCAAAACATATCCAGAGATTAGAGAAGCAAATCGTTTGATTTTCCGCTCACTATTAAATTCATACTCTAGGGATGTTACAACAGCGAGGGCGCAGGAGGAGTAATATGGTTGAACCTACATATCAAACAGGAGAACAACTCCAAACTAAAGACTATGCTGACCTAAATAGATTATTCGGTGCTACAGGTCCTTATCAAATTACCTTTGACCAGTATGGCAGATATCGCCAGATTGTTAAAAAAGAAGGCGACCAAAATGTTCAGTATTTCTTATATGTATATCCAGATGGCAACTTCGATGTTGTAACTGGAACTCAATATGTAGCACAAGTTAAAAAAGATAACCCTGGCAAAAAACTAGATTCTATTAGAGAGAGTTTATACAAGGGCGGATTCTTAGAGAAGACTGGATATACTACTAAAGATAGTAATGCCCTTACTACTGCAATCTTAAAGGCTGGTTCTACTCAATCCGTAGAGCAAGTAGATTCTTTTCTTATAGATAAAAAGACTAAGTTAACTCCATTCTTTGATTGGACAACAAGTCGTCCATCTGCTGGTATAGGTGGTCCTACTAAAACTGGGATAGCAAGCACAGAGAAAGATGCTGGCGAAAGAATTAATATCTTTATGCAACAATTACTAGACCGCCCAGCCACAGCCGAAGAAAAGAAAGCATTTTATAATAAGGTTAAAGCCGCTGAGAAATTAGCAATCATTACCCGTAAAGAAGTAGGCGGAGTAGATATAACCAGTGGTTCTAATTTATCAGAAGATGATTATAGGCAAATTGCTTTTGATACAGCCAAATCATCAATATCAAAATTAACTGATGAGCAGATAGGCACAGGCACTGGTGCACTAAGCCAATCAATATCTAGTCTTAAAGAATATGGAACTCAATATGGAATCCAACTATCTAATCGTGAAGCATTTAATCAAATAATGAATGGCATGGTACAAGGTGGAACACTTAGTACTGGTAAATTAGATTCTCAACAACAGGCTATTAAGAATATGGCTAAAAGTTTTTATCCTAATCTGTCACAGATTATTGATAATGGTGGAACAGTATCTGCAGTGGCAGACCAGTTTGCATCTAAGATGTCAAACATACTAGAGATACCAGCACAATCTCTTAACGTATTTGATAAGAGAATACAGAAAGCCCTTACCAATAATGGAAAGCCAGGTGTTATGACTTTAGGTGATTTTGAAGTTCTATTACGAAATGAACCAGAATGGGCTAAGACTAAGAATGCTAAAGAAGAAGCATCAAGTTATGCTACAAGTATTCTTCAGAGTTTTGGATTGATGGCATAATGGCAAGAGACAGAGAAATTGATGCCAGACTTAATCAGACTAAAGTAGCATATGACCCAGTATCTTCTTATAGCAATACTACTGGACGGGATATGCCAAGCAATGTAGCACTTGTTGGTACTGAGTCTAAAGTTAGTGGTTTAACTATTACTGGAGCAGAGCGTAATGCTGCCAAAGAAGCAGAGGCTAAATCTATTGGCTATAGTTCAGAATATATTGCTGCTCGTGGTGGTATAAACGCCCAAGGATATTTTAATGATACTCCATTATCAGGACAATTAACTGCTGAAGAACAAAAGCAAGTAAGACTTCCTAACGGTAATACTGACACTATGGCTATGGCTAAAATTCTTCAAGAAAAACAAATTGCTGAATTAGTTTCTCAGGGTGTTTCTAAACAAGAGGCTACTAAAAGAATATCTTCTCAGTATGGAGAGTATGCTATAGATGGTGGCACAGTTACTACTGGTGGATATGATGCTAGTGGGAATGTATTAACTGGTGGACAGTATGACTCTAAAGGAAACTTTGTAGGTTCTAGCACTAGTGGTGCTACTGGTACTGGCACTAGTAGCGTATCAAAAGAAACTCAAGATGCTTTTGCTATCTTAAAGTCAGCCTTATCTAACTATGGATTAGAAACCTTATATCCAGTAATTGAAGGATATATGAAATCTGGTCTTGGTTCCGAGCAGGCTAAATTAAAGATTAAAACAGAACCAATATATCAAGCAAGATTTGCTGGCAATGAGAAGCGTAGAACTGCTGGATTGAATGTTTTATCTGAGGCCGAGTACTTAGCATTAGAAGATGCATATAGCCAAACATTAAAAGCCTATGGACAACAATCATATTTTGGTGCAACTAGAGATGCTCGTCAGACAACAATGGCTGAGTTAATTGGTGGAGATGTATCTGCTACTGAGTTTAAAGATAGAATTGATTTAGCAAGTACTAGGGTTACCAATGCTGACCCAGGTATTAAGGCTCAATTAAAATCATATTATGATATTCAAGAGGCTGACCTTGTAGGATACTTCTTAAATCCAAAACAAAATCTTCCAAAACTTGAGGAGAAAGTAAAGGCAGCAGAGATTGGTAGTGCTGCAGCATTGCAAAGCCTAGGAGCCAGTATGGCAACTGCAGAAGATTTAGCAAAGTTTGGCGTAGACTTAGCAACAGCACGTAAGGGATATGCAGCCATTGCTAATGTATTACCTACTGCTGAGAAACTAGGTCAGATATATTCTGAAGAAGGTATTACCTATGACCAAGCAACGGCAGAAGCAGAAACATTTAAAGGTTTAGCATCTGCTCAACGCAAGCGTTTGCAATTAGCCGAAAAAGAAATAGCAGCATTTAGTGGTCAATCAGGCACTAACAGAGTTTCTTTAAATAATAAAACAGCAGGACAGTTCTAAATAGATTCCCTACACGGATAGACCAGCCCCGTGAGGTGTATAAGTCTGGTAGCAAGAGCCAACCAATTTCCCCGAATTGACTTGTGGCTTGCGACTAATCAACGAATAGAAGGGTGGGTTGCTATGAGCAACAACTACTGGGAAGACGAAGACGAAGACCAAGATAACGATATACCTCTGCAAGGTGATGACTTAGTTAAGAAACTAAGGAAAGCCAAACGTGCAGATGAAAAACGTATTAAGGAACTCACTGAGCAACTTGAGGGATTTTCCAAGTTACAGCGTGAGAGAGTCGTCAAGGAAGTCCTAGAAAAGAAGGGCGTTAATCTAAAGGCGCAACGCTTAATTATGAAAGACTTAGAAGACATTAACGAGGAGTCGGTTAATACCTGGCTCGATGATAATGCTGATTTGTTTGGATTAAAAAGTGCGGAGCCTGTGAATCCTGAAGAAGAAAATAATCGAGCAGCCTTAAGGCAGCAAGATGTTCTTACTCAAAACTCATTAACCCCTGAACGCACAGAGGACTTGGAAACAAAGATATCTAATGCACAATCCGCAGATGAGATTCTTTCTATCCTTCGTGCAAATCAATAATTAATCCATAGTAATTCTTATCACCTTGGAGGTGACAAATGGCTAATGCCTATACAGGTACAGGTTCGTCCACACTTGGAGGAACCGCTGGTAGTGCAGGTCTTGTCCAACAAGCATATGACCGCTTATTGGAGTTTGCTCTCCGTTCTGAACCACTAATTCGTTCAGTCGCAGATAAAACACCTGCCCGTCAATCAATCCCAGGTTCAACTGTAGTTCTACAGAAATACGTTGACTTGGCACTAAGCACATCTACTCTATCTGAGACAACTGACCCAGATGCAGTAGCGCTATCAACACCAACCTCAGTTGCTATTACTCTTAATGAGTATGGTAACTCTGTATTGGTAACACGTGCGTTGGAACTATTCAGCCTTGCTGATGTAGACCCAGCAATCGCAAACATTATCGCTTACAACCTTGCAAATTCTATTGATTCAGTCGCTATGGAAACATTACGCGGCGGAACCAATAAAATTTTCGCAGGTGCTACAGCAACATCTACAGTAACAGTTGCAGCAGCAGCAACAATTGACTCAGCAGATATCCGTAAGGCTATCGCTAAGTTACGTTCTGCTAACGCAGTTGCACGTAAAGGTTCATTATACTGGGCTGGTATTCACCCAGAAGTATCACATGACCTACGTGCCGAGTCCTCTTCAGGACAAGGTTGGCTACTTCCTAACCAATACGGTTCTTCACAGGACCGCATCTGGGCTGGAGAAATTGGTAACTACGAAGGTGCATTCTATATTGAGTCACCACGTCTTTACACAGCCAAAGATGGCGCAGACCAGACCGCTCTTGCTACAACCACAGTAACTGTTGCTGGTGTATCAGCAGCGTTTACTATTGGTGTTGCTACATCATCTGTTATTGCAACTCGCGCTGAAGTTGGCGACAAGATTGCTGCAACAGGTATTGCATCTGGTGCAAAGATTACTGCTATCTCAACAAGTGGTTCAACAACAACCATTACAGTTGACACAGCAAACACTGCAGCAGTTACAGCAGGAGCGACAGTAACCGTAACTCCTGTTACTCGTGTATACCGCACAATTATCTGTGGACAGCAAGCAATGGCGCAAGCAGTTGCTGAAGAGCCACATGTAGTTATCGGACCAGTAGTTGACAAGTTAATGCGTCACCGCCCAATGGGTTGGTACGGCGTACTTGGCTTTGCTCGCTACCGCGAAGAGGCACTATACCGAATCGAATCAGGTTCATCAATCGCTGCTCTTTAGTAGCAATGAGGGGTGGGGCTTATGCCCTGCCCCTCTCTTAATAAAGGACTTAAATGACTACATATGTTTTTGATACACCAATAGTTAGAGAAGGTCCAGCGGGTGGACACCGCTTATTTTATTTTTATAAATTAAATCGTGGGATAACTATTATTCGTGATAATGGTACATACAAACAAGTACGTTATCTAGTAGATGAAGACTTACAAAATTATCAAGAGGTTTATCTTGGCGGTAGACGTCACATGGTTGATGAAGATACTAAGGCAAGATTAATAGCAGGCAATGTTGGAGTTACAGAGGCTAATTTTACGGCACAATAGGGGGCAGTATGGAATGCGACCACAAGAGTAAAGTTCTTGATTGGGCATATGAATTAAAAGATGGTCAGATGAATCAGCATGTATCCTTATATGGATGCACTGAGTGTGATGCTACATCACCTAAACCATTCATAAGCAAAGAAGAAGTTTATGTAGCGGACCACAGTAATTGTCATATTGACCCTTGTTTTGGATGCAAGGCTAAAGGATTACAACTGAGCACAGGCGATGCTAATGGTAGAGCCGCTATGCCTAGACGTAAGTGGGAGGGCGAACTAGAAGCCTATAGAGATGCTCGTAGACAGGGTATCCAACCAGCAGGAACTACTATGGAAAAGATAGTGGCTGCAGAGAAAGCATCAGAGAATTTGGGTAGGGCTTACAATGCTGAGAAAGACCCAAATGCAAAACAAATAGACAAAAAAACCGCAAAGGTTATGACAGAACTAGGAGCATAAAATGCCAATGGTAGACGGAAAGAAGTTCCCTTACACAATGAAGGGCAAGGCTATGGCTAAGAAAGCAGCCAAGAAGTCAGACAAGAAGATGACAATGAAAAAAATGACCATGAAGAAAATGGGCAAGAAGAAGTAACATGGCTAAAATTGTCAAAAGAATAAAGACTATAGCCCGTGAGGCCAGAGATATACCAACAGCAGTTGGTACTAGCATGTGGTCTCAACTTGATGCAAAAAACTATGGTCCTTCTAATGAAGCAGAGGTTATGAAAAATGCTAATAGGGCTAGTAAAAATCAAGACCGTCAAGTGGTTGAAGCAATTAATGCAATCATTAAGGGTCGTGCTGGTACTTCCTCTGACCAGTATGCAAACAAAGATGGCACGTACCTTAAAGGTAAGAAGCGCAAATGAAAGCCAAAAAGGGAATGGGCTTCAAAGCAGCCCAGAAGCAGATTGCGAAAAAGCAAGGAATCTCTATGGCAGGTGCTGGCGCAATCTTGGCTGCAGGTGCGAGGAAAGCAAGTAAGGCTGCTAAGAAAAAGAATCCAAACCTTAAAAAAGTTAAAGGTAAGTAATGTCATCGGGTCAACGTAAGCGTCATGACGGTTGGAATAAATCAATTATGCGGGATGGCATGATTGTTATTCTTCGTAAGGACGGGTCGGAAAAAGTCCGCCTTGACCCTAAGACTAAAGAAATAATTAAGGGGAGTAAATGAAAAAGAAAACAAAGTCTAAAGTTAATGAGGCTGGTAACTACACCAAGCCTGGTATGAGAGCATCTTTGTTTAAAAAGATTAAGGCTGGTTCTAAGGGCGGAGACCCAGGGGAATGGTCAGCACGTAAGGCACAACTACTTGCAGTTCAATACAAGAAAGCAGGCGGAGGTTACAAGTAATGGCACTTGCTAAATCTCAACAGTCACTTAAGAAGTGGTCTGCTGAAAAGTGGAAAACATCTGATGGTAAACCATCTAAAGGTAAGAAGAGATATCTACCTACTGCAGCGTGGGCTGCATTAAGTCCTGCAGAAAAAGCAGCAACTAATAAGGCTAAGGCCGCTGGTAATGCTAAAGGTAAACAGTTTGTTAAACAACCTAAAAATATAGCCAAAAAAACAGCAAAGTATAGGGGCAAGTAAATGGCAAAAACTCCAGCATGGACACGCAAAGAAGGCAAGAATCCTAAGGGTGGGCTTAATGCAAAGGGCAGAGCATCTTATAAGGGTGGAACTCTTAAGGCACCTGTAAAGAGTGGGGATAACCCACGCAGAGCCTCGTTCTTAGCCCGTATGGGTGGTATGCCAGGACCTGAACGTAAGCCTAATGGGGAGCCAACAAGATTACTTCTATCACTCCAAGCATGGGGTGCTAGTTCAAAGGCTGATGCTAAGAAAAAAGCAGCAGCAATATCTAAGAGAAATAAAGGGAAGTAATGGCAACTCTAGAAAATATGATTGATGAGGTTCTTATCAATCTTGCTGGTTATACCTTACAGCAAGATAGGTCAACCCATTTACTACAAGCAGTTTCAACTACTACATCTACCATTGCTAGCCCTACAGTTCTACAACTTGCCAGCACTGAATTAGGTAAAGGTACTGTTGAGGTTGGTGAAGAGTTAATGTGGGTAGATTCATTTGACCGTATTGCCAATACAGCAACCATCTCACCTTATGGTAGAGGCTACCTAGGTACTACAGCATCTACTGCAGCAGCAGGTACAAGAGTAGTTATTAGCCCAACCTTTCCACGTTATGTAATTAAACGTGCTATCAACGACACTATCCGTGCTATTGGCTCATCTATCTTTGCAGTTAAACAAACAACATTTACATACAATGCAGCAATTACTACATATGAATTAGAAAATTTAAATATTAAAAATATCCTTACTATGCATTGGGAAAGTATTGGTCCATCTAAAGAATGGATTCGTGTTAAGAGATATGATTTAGATGCCTTGCCAGAAATTAATACTTGGGGTGCAACATCCCAGACAGTAACTATTGGTGATGTTATTACTCCTGGTAGAACTGTAAAGGTTGTTTATGCTTCAGACCCAACAGCATTAAGTACCAACTCAGATGTATTTACTACTGTTACTGGACTGCCTGAATCAGTTCGTGATGTAGTAATTCTTGGTGCAGCATATAGATTACTTACATATCTTGACCCAGCCCGTGCTGCAATGGTTAGCCCTCAAGCAGATGAGACAGATTCAAAGCGTCCATTTGGTTCATCTGGAAATGCTACTCGTCAACTCTTTGCACTATATACACAACGCTTGGCCGAAGAAACAAAAGCACAACAACAACAATACCCAGCCCGAGTTCACTACAGCCGATAGGAACATAAATGACAATACGTAAATACTCATCCCGTTCGCAGCAAACTACATTAACATCAAGCATTACTGCTGGCACTACCACCATGGTAGTTGGTTCTGCTTCAGCACTTGTACCTAGCGGTTTAACTGCTGGTCATATTTTTACGGTGGTGATAGACCCTGATACGGCATCTGAAGAAATTGTAGATGTATCGGTAGTAAGTTCTAACACACTTACTATAGCAAGAGGTATTGAAAATGCTGGTACTGGACAGATTCACTCTGCTGGTGCAGTAGTTCGACACATGGTTACTGGTCGTGACCTACGTGAAACCAACTTACACATTGAAGCAACTGGTGCTTATAATGATGGAACCGCTACTCATACTATGCATGGTATTGCATCTGGTGAGGGTGATGTAGTAGGTACAGATAAGGCTCAAACCCTTACAGCAAAAACTTTAACATCTCCTATTATTACTAGTCCAACAATTACTGCTGGTGCTGGTGCAGAGTTTACCTCTATTGTATTTGAAGGTGCTACTGCAGATGCTTTTGAAACTACATTAACAGTAGTAGACCCAACAGCAGATAGAACAATTACTCTACCTAATACAACTGGTACAGTTGCAATTTTAGATGCTGTTCAAACATTAAGTAACAAAACTTTAACTAGTCCTACTATCTCAGGTAGCCCAGTTATTACTGGTCTATCTAGCGCAGGTATGTCAGCATCATCTGCTGCTCCAAAGGATTATGTAGATAACATTTTAGGCTCTGCAACTGCAGCATCTACTTCGGCTAC
>Ga0209299_1000125_pt1 | contig 39665 bp, 26 predicted proteins | sample S_140806_MF_Meta_FD_187326 | JGI IMG/M metagenome (GOLD analysis project Ga0209299, IMG submission 187326) | Freshwater microbial communities from Lake Simoncouche, Canada to study carbon cycling - S_140806_MF_MetaG (SPAdes) (version 2) | ecosystem: Environmental > Aquatic > Freshwater > Lake ...
CAGGGAGCCATCGGGGTCGGACACGGAGCGGTGGAAGGTGCCCGGGGGGATGCGCAGGATGTCGCCGCCGCTCTCGAGCCGCACGATGTGGAACGGATAATTCCAACCCAGGTTCACCAGATAGAAAGTGCGGCCACCATCCATGGCCAGCAGGTTGTCTTCCTGATGGGGATGCAGATAGAACTGCCAGGCCCCGGACACAGGATCATTCGGGGGGCTGATGGCCGGACCGGCATGCACCACCATGTCGCGAGCATTGGAGCCGGGCACGGTGATGTCGAAGAAACGAACGGAGGGGGTATCGCGGAACTTCTCGTAGGGGATCATCTCGAACATCGGCGCTGGTCTAGGGGAACGGTGCGGTTCGGGGAGCTCCGGGAGACCGGCGGCCAGGTTGGGCGAGGGAACGGTGGCGGTCATGGCGAAGGCGCAACGAGGCGCAACCGGTAGCTGATTAACCAGTGAACCGAAACCGCCCTGCCACCGGTAGTGAAAGCCGATACCAAAAGCCGGTTTCCGCAGGCCACTTCCCCCGCTGGCAGCTCGCGGGGGCGTTGCTTGAATGCAGCCACGACCACTCCATCCCTGCGAGCGCCCCCCCCCCCACAACCCTGCCCTCGGCACGCCTCGGTGAAGCGCGGAGCTCGAACCTCCCGCTCCGAACCGTCTCCTTTCCGTCCACTCCCTCTATTTGCCGCGATCGATGGCGCACCTCCTCTCCAGCCCCTTGTCCACCCCCATTCGGCGCCTGATCGCCGCAGTTCCACTCCTCTTTAGCCTCAGTGCACCTCTGGGGGTCGTCCAAGCCGTGCAGGCGCAGGGACAGCCGGGTGCCTCCCGGGCCGCCGGCCGGCCCACGGTGTCCGTGCCGGACTTCAAGAACACCGTGACCCCCAGCACCTGGTGGTGGCAGGGGCCGGTGGCCACTGACCTGGCCCACGCGCTGGCTAATGAACTGCAGGCCACCGGGGAGCTGCAGGTGGTGGAACGCCAGAACGTGGGCGCCGTGCTCTCCGAGCAGGAGATGGCCGAGCTGGGGCTGGTGCGCAAGGGCCCCAACGCGGCGCGCAAGGGCCAGCTCACCGGGGCGCGCTACATCGTGCTCGGCACCGTGACCTCCTTCGACTCCAGAGTGGGAGAGAAGGGATCCACCAGCAACTTCGGCCTGCTGGGCTTCGGCAACAACAAGCAGCAGCAGGAAACCCAGGACTACGTCGCCATTGATGTGCGCGTGGTGGACAGCACCACCGGCGAAGTGGTTGGCGCCCGCACCGTGGAGGGCCGAGCCTCCAACGTGGCGGCGGCCCAGCAGAAGGGCGTGAGCCTGCTGCCGGCGGCAGCCGGTGCCCTGCTCCTCTTCCCCAACATGGGCCGCACCGGCCAGGTGCTCACCGGCGCCGCCGGCACCCTCAACTTCGGCAACTCCTCCTCGGAGGTGCAGCGCACGCCGCCCGCAAAGGCCCTGCGGGCCGCCCTGATCAATGCCTCCGACTACGTGGCCTGCGTGCTGGCGCCCCGGGGCAACTGCCTGGCCCGCTTCGCGGCCCAGGATCAGCAGCGGCGCGATCGCACCGGTGGCGTGCTGCGACTGGAGTGAGGGTCAGCTGAGGCGGGGGAGCGGAACGGGCGAGCCTGAGCTCCGATCAAAACGGAATCGGCATCTCCGCATCGGCGGTCTCCGGCGCACACGCCTCCACCCGCTGGGCCACCACCTCACCCACCACCACGATCGAAGGCGAGGCGAACCCCTGGGCTTCCACCTGATCGGCCAGCTCCCCCAGGCTCGCCAGCAACAGCCTCTGGCCCCGCACCGTGCCCTGCTGGATCACCGCCGCCGGAGTGGCGGGATCGAGCCCGCCGGCCACCAATTCCTCGCCGATGCGGCGCAGGTTGTGGAGGCCCATGTAGATCACCAACCCATCGCTGCTGCGGGCCAGACCACGCCAATCCACCCCAGGACGGCCCTTGTCGATCTCCTCATGGCCGGTCACGAAGGTGACGCTCGATCCGGCGCGGCGATGGGTGACCGGAATGCCGACATAGGCCGGGGCAGCGATGCCGGCGGTGACCCCCGGCACCACCTCCACCGGAATCCCCTGGCGGGCCAGGTGGGCCGCCTCCTCGCCACCGCGGCCAAACAGGAAGGGATCGCCTCCCTTCAGCCGCACCACCGTGCGGTGGCGAGCGGCCAGCTCGGCCAGCAGGGCGTTGGTGCTGGGCTGGGGCACCGAATGGTGGCCGCGGCGCTTGCCCACGAAATGCTGCTCGCAGTGCTCCGGCACCAGATCGAGCAGGGCCTTAGGCACCAAGGAGTCGTGCACGAGGGCATCGCAGCTCCGCAGCAGACGATGGGCCTTGAGGGTGAGCAATTCGGGGTCGCCGGGGCCAGCCCCCACCAGGTAGACGGTGCCGGGGGAGGAAAGGCCGGGCCGAGCCGAGGCGGGAACTTCCAAATCGCTAGGCGACGGGAGGGTCATGGCAGGGCCTCCAGCTGCTCCAGCAACACCTGGCGCAGGGCCGGTCGGCTCAGCAGGGGGGCCGCCGCCTCACCGAAGCGGGGGGTGAGTGCTTCGGTGAGGCGGTTGGCCGCCAAAGCCAGCGGCAGAACAACACCTCGATGCCCCAGGAGACCGGCCTCGATTCGGTCAGAACTGTAAGCAGCCTCCTGGGGTGTGGCACCCGTGATGGCGGCGAGAAGGCGGAGATAACGACGTCCCAAGGGCGAAGCGATGGGATGGTGCAGCAGCAGGGCAGGGCTCGCTGGCTGTATCGGCTGATCGGCCACCTGACGGCTCAGCTCACTCGCGAGGGCACGCTGCCAGACGGGCCAGCTGCCGAGGAACGGCAACACCCGCAGACCGCTGCTGGGTCGAAGTTCGAGGCGCAGGCGGGGCAGGTCGTGGCGCACGTGTTCACCTGGCAGCAGCAACAGCGGCACCAGCCCCAGGGGGTGCTCCAGGGTTGGGAGCTCTGCGGGCTGCGGATCCGTCAGGGCCCGCAACAGCACCGGAGCACCACGCCGTTCCTGCAGCTCGGCGGCCAGGCTCAGGATCTCAGCCGGAATCTCTCCCTGGGCGCGCCCGTGCACCAGCAACAGGAGTGGACGGATCGGCAAACTCCGCAGACGACGCTCGAGCCGCACCGTCACGGCCAGTTCCAGGGCGCGGGAACGCACCGCCAGCAAACTTGAGCGGCCATCGGGAAGTCGGGCCAGGCTATCGACCGCGGCGGCGGCCAAAGCGGGATCCAGGTCCGTGGCGAGCTGGACCAAGGTGGAGCGCAAGGCCCCCAGGGGCCAGGCGCTCAATCCGAGCCCCAGGCCCTCCAGGGCGGCACAACGCTGCTGCCGTGGCGCCGGCTCCAGGGCCCGGCGTTGCAGCAGGCCGAAATCAAGGGACTGGCGCTGGTGCCCGAGCAGGGGCAACAGGGCCACCTGAACCTCGGTGTCGGCATGGTCGCCGAGGGCCTGGCGCAGGGCCGCGGCCACGACAGGATCGCGGTGCCCGGCGATGCCCTGGGGAAGGGCCGAGTCCCGCAGGGGCTGGGCCAGCCACCATCGCAGCAACCGCACGGTGGCGGCTCCATCCAGGCGTTCAGCCAAAACGACCATCAGATCGGACTCGGGCGGCACGGCACCAGCCTCGATCGCCACCAGCCAGGGCTCCAGGGAAAAGAGGCTGGCGCGCAACCGTTGCAACCACTCCCAACGATCCGCGCTGGCCGGCGAAGGCAGGTCGGCGGGGTCGAGGGGGGCGAGGAGGTCGTCCAGGGCGGGGGTCCGCGACACGGCGCAGCTCAGCCGTGTCACCATCACGATGGCACCGAAAGGGGATCAGCGGCCGATCGCCGACGGGCACCGAAGTTGTCGATCAACAACGCTTCCAGCACATCGGGGAGGTCGTCGAGGGGAACCCCCTTGTGGTGAAGCTCGGCCAGGCGGCCTTCGTTCTCCATGGAGCCGCCCAGAAAAATTCGGGCTGCCTCCACCATCTGTCCATCCTTGCGGGCCTTGGCCCCCATCAGCCCGATCTGCCCCATGTAGGGCTGGCCGCAGGCGTTAGGACACCCTGTCCAGTGGGTGCGCACGGCCTCGGGGAGCTCCAGACGGCGCTCCAGCTCCTCCACCACCGCCAGGGCCGTCGATTTGGTGGGAATCAGAGCCAGACCGCAGTAGTGATTGCCGGTGCAGCTCACCGCCTCGGCCAGCAGGGGTCCAGGAACGGCGGGGAAGCGGCGCAGCAGCGGCTCCGCCAGCAGAGCCTCGGTCCGATCAGCGGGCACATCGGCGATCACAACGTTCTGGCTTTCGCTGAAACGCAGATCACCACTGCCATAGGACGCGGCCAGGCGAGCCAGCTCCGCCATGGAGTCGGCCTCCAGCCGGCCCATCGGCACATTCAGCCCCACCCAGCAAAGGCCTTCCTGCTTCTGGGGATGGACACCGCAGAGATCGCGAGGGGCACGGTTCACAAGATGGGAGCCGTCATGATCCAGCAGGTCGGGGTCGGCACCACCCAGGTCCATATAGGTGGCCCGCAGGGCGGCTCGATAGGCATCGAGGCCAAGAGCCTCGACCAGATACATCAGCCGGCTGCGATTGCGGGCCGAGCGGTTGCCATGGACGCTGTAGTGATGCAGCACCGCCAGGGTGAAGGCGGGCAGCTGAGCGGGCCGGAGCCAGAGGCCGAGCGGCACGGCCAGTTCGTTGCGCTGGGCGGAGAAAAAGCCCCCCACCAGCACCGTGAAGCCAAGCTCGCCGTCCCGCAGGGCGGGCAAAAAGGCGAGGTCGTTGTGAAGCAGAAAGCTGTCTGGGGCACCGCCAACGGCGACATTGAATTTGCGGGGCAGGTTGCGGGGGCCGCCTGGGCCCAGCAGGGCGCTCTGGATGGCGTGCACGATGGGTCGCGTATCGAGCCATTCCTCGGGATCCAACCCCGCCAGAGGGTTGCCGGTGATGTTGCGCGGGTTGTCGTGACCCGACTGTCGGCTGGTCAGCCCAAGACGCTCCAGAGCCGCCATCAGGGGGGCCATGTCCTCCAGGAGCAGACCCCGGAGCTGGAGGTTCTGGCGAGTGGTGATGTCGGCGCTGCCGTGCTCTCCACAACGATCGACCAACTCAGCAAGCACCGCCAGTTGCTTGGCCTCGATGGCGCCATTGGGCAGGCGCAGGCGCACCATGAAGCGTCCCGGTGTAACCGGCCGGAAGAAGATACCCAGCCACTTGAGGTGCACCGTGAGGGTGTTTTCATCGAGGGACTCCCAGCCGTCGCGCCCCAACTGCTCCAGTCGGGGCGCGAGATCAAGACCGCTGAAACTAGCCTTGGCCTCCTCTAGACGGGAGAGGGGAGCGGCCGGTGAAGGGGTGGAGGAAGCGGACATGGCCGGATCGGGGACGAGTGGATAACGTCAGGGGCCTGAACATGGGAGGCCTGCGCTGGCTGGGCCCCCAACAAGGGATGAAGGATCGAAGTGAATGAGCAGATCAACGCCGGATGAAGAGACATCCGTGCGCAGAAAATATTTCAGGAGAGCAAGACCGGAATCCCAGAAAAATATCGACAAGCATCTCGCAGCTTTCAACTGCAATCGATGCTTCCGTGGCTATGGCAAACCAGCCCAATCAAGGACCACTCAGACGACCAACAATCCCGAACCGGACAAGCAAGCAGATCAGAAGCGATCTGACGCTTGGTTCAGGGGGAAGGGGCGAATGAGACTGACCGGCTAACTCTCAGTAACAATGGCATCACGTCGACCCCGTTGCAACCTGTTGCAATCGCTACCAAATCCAGAACCAGATCCAGAGATGGCTCCGCTTCCAGCTGCCGGGGAGGAGCGGCGGGCCGCCAAACTTCGGGCCCTCGGTCCGGAGCGGGCCCTGTTCCGCGAGCTGATCGCCAAGGTGGGCAGCGGTGAACACACCAGCACCGGCCTCAGCCGCGAAGAAGCCAAGACCGCCATCGACCTGATGCTCTCAGGTCAGGTTGACGATGCCCAGATCGGGGCTTTTTTGATCGCCCACCGCATCCGCCGTCCGGCCCCCCTGGAGCTCACTGGCATGCTGGAGAGCTATCGAAACCAAGGGCCCAGTCTCACCAGCAGCGGGCCAGCGCCCCTCTGCTTCGGCGTGCCCTACGACGGCCGCAGCCGCACGGCCCCCCTGCTCCCGCTGCTTGCCCTCAGCCTGGCCGCCGCCGGGCTGCCCGTGGTGCTGTCCGGTGGTGCTCCGATGCCTGTCAAGTACGGGGTGACCCTGGCGGAGCTGTTCCGCTGCCTGGGCATTGAATGGTGCGGCCTGCCCCTGGCCACTGTGCAGGCACGCCTCGATCGGCATGGCCTGGCCCTCACCCACCAACCCGATCACTTCCCGGGCGCTGAGCGGCTGGTCGCGATTCGAGACGCGATCGGCAAACGGCCCCCGGTAGCCAGCCTGGAACTGCTCTGGACTCCGCATCGCGGCAAGCACCTCCTGGTGAGTGGCTTTGTCCATCCCCCCACGGAAACCCGCGCCTGGGAGGCCCTGACAGCAGCCGGTGAAACCGATCTGCTCACGGTGAAGGGACTGGAGGGCTCCACCGATTTGCCCACCACGCGGGCGGGAATCACGGCCCGGGTTCGTGATGGGAGCGTGGAGCGGATCCTGCTGCACCCTCGCGACCATGGCATCAACGCCGCCGAGCAGGCCTGGACCAACCTTGAGACCTGGCAAAGCGAGGGGCTGGCAGCGCTGCGCGGTGAAGGGCCCCTGGCGGAGGCCCTGCTCTGGAATCTGGCGGCCTACCTCTGGCTGGCGCGGCGGTTCAGCAGTCTGCCGGCGGCCCTGGATCAGGCACGGGCCCTGCTGCAGGCCCGCTGCGGCGAACGGCTGCGTCAGGAGCTGGCGCCATGAGTGGAGACCGACACCGGCGCATCTTCGCGTTTGAGGCCGACTTCAGCGGCGATCTGCGCTGCATCCCGATGGCGGTGCGTCGCAAGCTTGATCTGGCGGGGGTAAAGCTGAAGCTGGCGCATTGGCATGGCCTGAGCGAGGCGGAACGGCGCGACCTGCTGGCCTGGCCAGACAGCACTGACGAGCTGGAGGAGCTGCGCCGCTGGCTGCTGGCCCGCAGCGCCGACTTGCCCCAGGGGCCGGCCCGAGCGATCGATCCCCTCCGCAGCGCGGCCTGGCTGCAGGGCGGAGCCATCCCGGACGTCCTGCTGGAGTCGTGCCGGCAACTGGGAGTCACCCTCCGCGCTGAGCGCTGGAGCCGACTCGATGAACTGGAACGTTTCGCTCTGGTCAAGCTCTGCCATCCCGGCCATGAGCACCGAAACCTGCCCAGGGCCCTGGAGGAATTTGACCTGAAGAGCTGACCATCGGGGCGTTTGTGTAACGACAGTCACCGACGCGGTCTGGGGCCGCATGGTTCCTTGGATAGGTCGGCAAGCTTTCGCGCCGATTAAGACATTCACCTCGGGCTCTTTGTTTTGAAGCCCAGATGTTGCTGGCCGGTCACTCTCCATCCACCAGCTGCCCACAACCACTCCCACCAACTTTTTTTACTGGCCCATTAACAGTGTTTTCCCCCGAGGATGCTGTGAGTAGGTGATGCGAAAAGCCGGGCCTTTCAGGTGTGGAGTCTTCAGGTCTGCACCGGACCTGAAGAGCACCATCAAGTCCGAGTCCCTCCCGCTGGGGTGGGTGATTCGGTCTCCACTCCGAAGCCCATGGCCAGCGCCTGCCGGGATGTCGTTCCCGCCAGGAATTTCATCACTGGGTTCCTGGCTCTGATGCCTCCGGCCTGGAGACGGCTCTGCGTCGACGGAGCCGGCCGCACCATCCAGCCGGCGTTGCCGACCGGAAGCAACTCTGTACACCTCTCCGTTCCTGTCCCGGCGGCCGATGGTCGCCGATTCCCGCTACCAGATCCCCCCATGACCCCGTTCACTCGCCGCCAAGTCCTGCGCACCGGCCTAGCCGCCGCCACCGGTGCGGTGGTTCAGTTCGGCAGTCTTGCCACCCTCCTGGTTGCCGGCCCCGCCCAGGCTTCTCCCGGCAAGCCCGAAACCACCAGCGTGGAGCTGGGCTTCATCGCCCTCACCGATGCGGCCCCTCTGATTATCGCCAAGGAGAAGGGCTTCTTCGTCAAGCAGGGGATGACCGGAGTGGAGCTCAAGAAGCAGACCTCCTGGGCTGTGACCCGCGACAACCTGGAGCTGGGTGGTGCCCGAGGCGGCATCGATGGTGCCCACATCCTGTCACCGATGCCCTATCTGCTGACCACCGGGTCGATCAGCAAGAGCAGGCAACCCGTGCCGATGTTCATCCTGGCGCGATTGAACCTTAATGGTCAGGCGATTTCAGCCTCCAACGAATTTCTCAAGGACAAGTTCACTGTCACCGCGCCTGGCCTGGCCAAGGCGGTCGACCGCAAGAATGCAACCGGAGACAAGTTCAAGGCTGCTGTGACCTTCCCGGGCGGCACCCACGACCTGTGGATGCGCTACTGGCTGTCGGCCAATGGCGTCGACCCCAACAAGAAGGCTGACCTGGTGGTGATCCCGCCGCCGCAAATGGTCGCCAACATGAAGTCGGGCACCATGGATATCTTCTGTGTTGGCGAGCCCTGGAACGAGCGCTTGGTCAACAAGAAGCTTGGTTATACCGCCCTTGTCACCGGTCAGCTCTGGAAGAATCACCCCGAGAAGGCCTTCGCCATGCGCGCCGACTGGGTGAAGAAGAATCCCAACGCCACCCTGCGCCTGCTGATGGCCGTGCAACAGGCCCAGAAGTGGGCCGACAATCCCGCCAACACCAATGAACTGGCCAAGATCCTCTCTGAGGACAAGTACGTCAAGGCCAGTGTGGATGATCTCCTGCCCCGGCTTCAAGGCACAATCGATTTTGGCACGGGCAAGGTTGCGAATCTGCCCGCCCTGAAGATGAAATTCTGGGCTGACAATGCCTCCTTCCCCTACAAGAGCCATGACACCTGGTTTGTGACCGAAGACATCCGCTGGGGCTATCTGCCGAAGGGAACCAACATCAAGTCCCTGGTGAATCAAGTCAATCGTAGCGACCTCTGGCGAGCCGCTGCCAAAGCCAATGGCTACGGCGCTGGCCCCGCCGGGGATACCCGTGGATTGGAGGTGTTCTTTGATGGCACCAAGTTTGACTCCAACAATCCCCAGGCCTATCTCAACGGCCTCAAAATCAAGGCGCTGAAATGATCTGAGCTCCCATCACCCTGCTCGTACAGGGTGATGGGCTTCCTGTTGATCCAACGATGTGGGGCTGCCCGAGTCCCTCACCCCTGCCCACCGACAGCGCCCCCGATTGATGACCACCCTGACCACCTCCCCCCAGAGCAAGCGCCGGCCAGCAAAGAGCTGGCTGAACTCCCCTCTGGCGAACCAGATCAAGGCGCCGGTGGTGTGCATCGGCCTCACGCTGCTGCTCTGGCAGCTGCTAACGCAGATCAACCGGAACGGCTTCCCCGGTCCGGTTGAGGTGATCGTTCAGACCTGGGACCCTTACATCAAGAATCCCTTTTTTGATGCCGGCGGCACCGCCAAAGGCCTGGGGCTGCAGCTGCTGATTTCCCTGCAGCGCGTCGCCTTGGGCTACAGCCTCGCGGCGATCTTCGGCATTGGAGCGGGTCTGGCCATCGGCACCAACCGCTTCTTAAGGCGTGGCTTCGATCCGTTGATTCAGGTGTTGCGCACCGTGCCACCGCTGGCCTGGCTGCCGATCTCGCTCCTGGTATTCCAGCAAGCCGACAGCGCCGCCATCTTCGTGATCTTCATCACCGCCATCTGGCCGATCATCATCAACACGGCCGTTGGCATCAACGAAATCCCGCAGGACTACACCAACGTCGCCCGGGTGCTCCGCCTGAGCAAGCGCACCTACCTGTTCGACATCCTGATGCCGGCCACAGCTCCCTATGTGTTCACGGGGCTTCGCATCGCCATCGGCCTGGCCTGGCTGGCGATCGTGGCGGCGGAAATGCTGAAGGCCGATGGCGGCATCGGCTTCTTCATCTGGGATGCCTACAACGCCGGCGGCGACACCAGCACCAGCCAGATCATCCTGGCCATCGTCGTGATTGGCCTGGTGGGTCTGGCCCTTGATCGGCTCGTGGCCTGGGTCGGCAGCCTCATCGCCACTGGAGCCCGCTGAAATGGCCGCATTCCTCACTGTTGATGATGTCAGCCAGGAGTTTCCGCTCGATAATGGCGGCCGCTATGTAGCCCTGAAGGACATCGATCTGGAGGTCGATAAGGGGGAATTCATCGCCTTAATCGGCCACTCGGGCTGCGGCAAAAGCACCCTGCTCAACCTGATGGCCGGCCTCGCCCAAGCGAGTAGCGGCGGCATCTTGATGGAGGGCCGCCAAGTGACCGAACCGGGACCGGACCGGATGGTGGTGTTCCAGAACTACTCCCTGCTGCCCTGGCAAACGGCCCGACAGAACGTGGCCCTGGCGGTGAACCGGGTGATGGGCGGTGCCAGCGCCAGCGAACGGAAGGCCAAGGTGGACAGCAGCCTGGCGCTGGTGGGGCTGACGCAGGCCGCCGACAAGCTCCCGGCCGAACTCTCCGGCGGCATGAAGCAGCGGGTGGCGATCGCCCGGGCCCTGTCGATCCAGCCGCGGTTGCTGCTGCTCGATGAACCCTTTGGCGCTCTCGACGCGCTCACCCGCGGCAATCTGCAGCAGCAGCTGATGCAGATCTGCCAAGAGGCCGGTGTCACCACGGTGATGGTGACCCACGACGTCGATGAGGCCCTGCTCCTGGCCGACCGCGTGGTGATGATGACCAACGGACCGGAGGCCGGTATCGGCCAGATCCTGCGGGTGCCGTTCCCCCGGCCGCGGCAGCGCCTGGAGGTGATGGAGCATCCCGCCTACTACGGCCTGCGGGCTGAACTGATCGGTTTTCTGCAGCAGCAGCGCCGCCTCCGCCAGCGGCGCACGGACCGCGCCACCATGGCCGCGGCGGGGACCACGTCGGTGGCAGAGCCCGCTGGTGTGGCCACGGCTGCCCGGCCCGGCCAGCCCGGCCGACCGCTGCCGGGGGTGGGGCCAGCACCGCGCCTGGTGCGGCTGGGCTACCTCCCTGGCCTGGACATCGCCCCCTTGGCCCTGGCCCTGGCTGAGGATCTCTTCGATCGGAACTGCCTGGAGTTGGTGCCGGTCTCGTTCGCCTCCTGGGAGCGGCTCGATGCGGCTCTGGTAGCCGGTGAGCTGCAGGCTGCGATCACACCGGCCACCACCCCCCTGGCCCTCAGCCTCGGCCTCCGGGGCCGCCAGCCGTGGGCGGCGATCACACCGATGACGGTGAGCCGGAACGGCAATGCCCTCTGCCTGGGCCGCCCCCTGCTCGAGGCAGGAGTGAGGGACCGCCCCGGCCTGGCCCGCTGGCTGGAGCGGCGCGAGCAACCTCTGCACCTAGCCGTGCCCCAACGCTTTGGCATCGCCGAATTGCTCATCCGTCACTGGCTGATCGGAGGTGGCATCGACCCGGAGCGACAGGTGCGCTTCGAGGTCCTCTCACCGATGGTGATGCACGGCGCCCTGCGCACCGAACGGGTGCAGGGCTTCGTGGCCGGCCGCTACCGCGTGGCTGAAGCGGTGGAGGATCGGCAGGGCTATGTGCTCGCCACCGACCTCGACATCTGGAGCGGGCACCCTGAGAAAGTGCTCACCTGCTCGGAAGCCTGGGCGGAGGCCAACTCAGACGCCCTTGAGGCCCTGGGGGCCGGTTTGATGCGGGCAGGCGCCAGCTGCGACGACGGAGGCCGACGCGAAGAGCTCGCCACGCTGCTCAGCCAGCCCCAGTGGTTGGGCCGCCGGGCCGCCATCGCCCTGCGCAACCAGTTCGACAATGGCACCGACGAGCAGCCCCGCACCCTGCTGCACTTCAACCGCTACCACGCCGATCGGGCCCATGTGCCCAATCCGGCGGAGGGGGCCTGGATCCTCACCCAGTTCAGTCGCTGGGGGCTCTGCCCTTTCCCCACGAACCGGCTGGAACTGCTGGGGCAGGTCTATCGCCCGGACCTGTGCGACCGCGCCCTGACCCGGGCGGGCTACGCCTCGCTTCGACCGGATCGCCACCCCTTTCTCCTTGCCGATGGCATCGCCTTTGACCAGGACACCCCCCTCGACTACCTCCGCTCCCTGCCGGACGCGACCCAACCGCCCCTGGCCAGCGTGAGCTTGCCGCCATCCGTCGTCCCCGTGCCCAATCTGAGATGACCAGCCCACTTCTGGATTCCCACCGGCCTCCTGAACACTCCCGCTTCCTGGAGTTCAAGCAGGTCGGCCAGGTCTTCGAGAGCCGGCGGGGCCGCTACGAGGCCCTGCGGGACATCAATCTGCAGGTGAACCAAGGGGAATTCCTTTGTGTGATCGGCCACTCCGGCTGCGGCAAAAGCACCCTGCTCAACATGGTTTCGGGCTTTCTGCGGCCCAGCGCTGGCGAGGTGCTTCTGGCTGGTCAGCCGATCGAACGCCCGGGACCGGACCGGATGGTGGTGTTCCAGAACTATTCCCTGCTGCCCTGGAAGAGCGTGCGCCAGAACGTGGAACTCGCTGTCAAGGCAGCACGGCCCGAGCTGGACCCGGCCTCACGCCGCCGGGTGGTGGACCATCACTTGGAGATGGTCCACCTCAGCGACGCCGCCGATCAACGACCCGGCCAGATCTCTGGCGGCATGAAGCAACGGGTAGCGATCGCCCGTGCGCTGGCGGTCAATCCAGCGGTGCTAGTGCTCGATGAACCGTTCGGCGCCCTCGATGCGATCACCAAGGAGGAGCTGCAGGAGGAATTGCTGGCGATCTGGAGGGAACAGAAACCCACGGTGTTGATGATCACGCACGACATCGACGAGGCCCTATTCCTCGCCGACCGCATCGTGATGATGACCAACGGACCGGCCGCCACGATCGGCGAAATCCTCAGCGTTCCCTTCGATCGCCCCCGAATCTACGAACAGATCCAGTCCGATCCCCGCTACGGCCGCCTGCGCAACCACGCCCTCGATTTCCTCTACCGGCGCCATGCCTTCGTCTGCCAACGCAACCCCCTTCCTGTGCATCCCGAAGGGCCACACCCTCATGCTGGATGGTGATCACCTCCGCCAACTCACCAGTCTGCAGGTCGGTCAGGGTCTGATCCGCGTCGCGTTCACCACCAGTCAGCCGAACGGCGAAGCCACAGATCCCATCACCCTCGGCTTTCTGAAAACGGGCGATCCCCTCTCCCTGGAGCTGCTGCGCCACGCCTGGCTGCACCTGGAGGCTCTCGAACCAACCAGTCTGCTGCGCAGTGCCAGCCCATCGGAGGATGCCGATACGGTCGGGCTCTCCGAATGGACCGCAGCCCTGCTGAGAATCCAGCACCTCAGCGATTCTGAACAGCGGCTCCGGGCCCTGATCCAGCTCCTGGTCTATCGCCTGGGGAATCGCTGCGGTGAGTGGTACGAACTGCCGGTGCGGCTGAAGCACGAGCGACTGGCCGAGCTTGTGAACCACACCCGCGTCACCGTGACGCGCCACATGGCCCGCTGGCGACAGGCAGGCCTGATCGAGGATGGTCCAGCCGGAAGCCCCTGGCTTCGCTTCGCTCCCCTTCTGATCGAAAGCCCCTGATCACCGATCAGCGTTCAGAGTTGGTGGGGTCGGCCAAGCAGGCGACCGGCCCAACGACTCAGGTCGGCAGCGGTGCAAGGGCCTCCACCCACACGGCGGCAGCCTTGAGTTCAGGCTGGAGGGAATGGGGACAGGCCTGCTCGTGGGTAAGCAGGTTGGCTTCGCAGGCATGGAGCTGACTGGCCCCCCAGTGCATCGGCAGAAAGAGGGTGCCGGGCCGGATGCGTGGCGTGACCTGAACCCGCACGGACACACTGCCGCGGCGGGAGTGGACCCGGGCCATGCCGCCATCGGCCAACCCGTGGGCCAGCGCGTCGTTGGGATGGATCTCCAGGAGGGGTTCCGGATGCTGGGCCGAGAGGCGGGCCACCTGAGCGGTGCGGGTCATGGTGTGCCAGTGGCCGAGGTATCGGCCGACGGTGAGCACCAGCGGAAAGCGCTCACAGGGTGGCTCGGCCAGGCCTAAGGGGGCATCGCACAGGAAACGGGCCCTGCCGCTGGGGGTGGGGAAGTGGCGGTCGCCGTAGAGGCGCCGAGCTTCCCCGCCGGGCGAGGTGCCAGGAGGAAACGGCCACTGCTGCGGGCCGGCCTCGGCCAGGATGTGATGGCTGAGGCCGGAGAGGTCGCAGAGACGGCCGGCGGTGAGGGCCACGAATTCGGCGTGAACATCGGCCGCGGTGGCTCCGGCGGGGAAGAGGTTCCCATGGCCGAGGCGGCGGCCCAGTTCAGCGAACACCTGCCAGTCGGGCCGGGACTCACCCGGGGGTGGCCGGAAGGCCGGACAGAACGTGACGCGCCGCTCGGAGTTGGTCATCGTGCCCTCCTTCTCACTCCACTGGGCCGCGGGCAACACCAGATGGGCTGCGGCGGCGGTCTCACTGCCGGAATAGGCCTCGCTCAGCACCACCAGGGGACAGCGCGCCAGGGCAGACCGCACCCGGGCCAGATCAGGGAGGCTGACCAGGGGATTGGTGGCTGCCACCCACCAGAGGTCAAGGGCGCCGGCCTCCATCGCCTCGATCTGCTGCCATACCGCCAAGCCCGGGGTGGAATCGATCGCACCCGGCGGCAGCCCCCAGGCCTGCTCCACTTCGGCCCGGTGGCCGGCATCGCGCACCGAGCGGTAGCCGGGCAGGAGCTGGGCCAGCCCACCGGCCTCCCGGCCGCCCATGGCATTCGGCTGGCCGGTGAGGGAGAAGGGCCCGGCACCGGGCCGACAGATCTGACCGCTGAGCAGGTGAAGGTTGATCAGCCCGCCGATCGTGGCGGTGCCTTCCGCGCGTTGATTGAGACCCATGGACCAGAGGCTGAGCATGGCCGCCGAGCCCGCCCAGATCTCGGCAAAGGCATGCAGCTGCTGCTCGGGGATCCCGCAGACCGCGGCGGTGCGTTCCGGAGTCCAGGGCTCCACATGGGCCGCGAAGGCCTCAAACCCCTCGGTGGCCGCCTCCATGAAGGGTCGATCGAGGGCACCAGCGCGCAGCAGCAAATGCGCCACACCGTGAAGCAGGGCCAGATCCGTGCCCGAAGCGATCGCCAGATGGAGGTCGGCGGCGGCGGTGGTCGTGGTGGCTCGGGGGTCGACCACCACAATGCGCACGGAGCCGGGATTCCGTTTGCGGCGCTTCAGCAGCCGTTGGAAGAGCACCGGATGGCAGTCGGCGGTGTTGGTGCCGATCAAGAGCACGCCATCGGCCAGGTCGAGGTCGTCGTAGCAGCAGGGAGGACCATCGGAACCGAAGCTGCGGCCATAGGCGGCGACGGCCGAACTCATGCACAGCCTGGAATTGGCGTCGAAGTTGTTGGTGCCCAGGGCGCCCTTGAACAGCTTCTGGGCGATGTAGTAGTCCTCCGTGTGAAATTGACCGCTGCCGTACATGGCGATCGCCCCGGGGCCCTTGCTGGCCAGGGTCGTCTGGATGCGCTCCACCAGCACCTCGAAGGCCTGGTCCCAACTGATCCGCTCAAAGGGTTGATCGCGGCTGGTGCGATAAAGGGGATGGGTGAGGCGGCCCGGATCGAGGCTTTCGCCCACCGTGGCGCCCTTCACGCAGACCTGACCCAGACTGGAGGGATGAAGGCGATCGCCGCGGGCCTGCCAGGGGCCGGCAGGGGCAGCGCCCTCGACATTCGACGACGCGGCGGCGTCCGAGCTGGGGCGGGGCGGCAGCATCTCCAGACCGCAACCCACGCCGCAATAGGGGCACTGGCTGCGAACCGGCTGGGGGCTGGGGGAAGCGTCGGGGGCCATGGCGGCGGCGGGCTCGGGAGCGCTCAGGAGCGGAAGGCAGGGCCAGTCATTGCAGCGCCGCCCTGGGGTCCATCCGGTTGCAACCGCTACGGTTTGCTGGGACCCCGGATCCAGCCGGCGCCTGGTTCAGAACCCCGCAGCGGCGAAATCCTCGCCGGCATCGGCGAGGGGGAGCTGCTCCCGCTCGGCGAGGGCAGCGGCGAAGCAATCGCCGAAGTTCAGCTGGGCGGCATGGCCGAGGCCCTTGTCGAGGCCCTTGCCGAAGCGCTGGTAGAGAGCGAGGGCGCGACGGGCGAGGTCGGCATCCACCGGCACCACATCGGGATCGAGCAGGGCCAGCAGGGCTTCCACAGGAGCCAGTAGCGCACGGCAATGCGCCACCACGAGGAGCTCCTGCAGGGTGCCGGCGGAGATGCGCAGCAGCGGTGCCTCCTCCAACGCCTGCTGATGGCGCTCCCAGCCGGTCTCCCGCTGGATGATCGCGATCAGCACGGAGGTGTCGAGGATCATCCCGGCAGGCCGTGGCTGTCGTAGAGGCTTTCTGCCGCAAAGGGGCGCGCCTGGGCCGCGGCCTGCTGCTGCAGGGCGGGCAGCTGCTGGCGCAGCCGCTCGATGCGCTGCAGCCGGCGCTGCCGCCGCAATTCCTCCTCCAGAGCCTCGCGCACGATCTCGGTGGCGCCGCGCCCGGTGAGCTGGCGCAACTGGCCGATCAGCTCGTCAACCCGGGGACTCTTGATGTTGACAGCCATACGACCCCAAGGGTGTAGAAAGCAATTCTACCGCTCCTGGCTGCCAGGGACGGATGGACGCTGACAGGCCCTCCGCTCCGCCCGCTTCTACCAATCCCTTGCTGGCCCGCCTGCCGGTGTGGGCCCAGTGAATCAAAGCGCCAAAGCCGCCATCCCTGAAACCAATAGCCACCGGCCGCAAGCCAACAGCGCCGACGCTGACCGGGAGCGCCGTTCTCAGATCTCCCAGATCCGGCGCGGATCAATCACCAGGCCGGGGAACTCCAGGCCCGCCTCCAACCGGTTTGGGTCGTTGAGCACCAGGGGAGAGTTGGCTGTTTCGGCTGTCCCTGTCTGCCAAATTTCCACCGTGCGGCTTTGCGGCAGCAACAGCCAGCCGAGACGGGCCCCATTGGCCATGTAGGCATCCAGCTTGTGACGCAGGGCCTGCGGCTCATCGGAAGGACTGGCCAGCTCCACCACGAGATCCGGGCAGAGGGGCGGAAATCCTTCCCGCTCGGCCTCACTCAACGCCTGCCAACGATCCAGCCGCACCACGCTGGCGTCGGGGCTGCGCACCGAGCCATCGGGGAGGAGGAAGCCCGTGGAGCTGTCGAATAGCTTCAGCGACAGGCGGCTCTGCTCAATCGCCAGCCAGAGCAGGGCTCCGAGGGTCTGGTTGCGGGCACCTGAGGCGCCACCGGTGGGGGTCATCTCGACGAGGGTGCCATCGGCATCAAGCTCCAGCACCGCCTCAGGGTTGGCCGCACACACCTGCGCGAACTGGGAAGGAGTGAAGCTGAGTGTGCGGGGCAGGGTGAGCATGGGGGCCCTGCGGGATGGGTGTATTCATTTTAGGGGGCCTGGGCCCGTTATGAGCTGCCGTCCAATACTGGGGGTGACAACAAACTCTGCTCTTCAGGCATCCCTGATGATCAGAATCAGTGGGGCTGCGTCTGAGATCCTTTTCCGTGACTTTCCAAGTGGAATCAGGCAACTAACGAATGCCACGGCTCAAACTTCCTCTAGGAATCGCTGACTCGCGACCTCAAGGTTAAATCTATGGCAATGACAGCCAAATCATCAACATCTGGATATTCGCCTGAAATGCTGTTCCAATACAACTTAAGGGCACTTGACAAATCGTTCAATTCGACCAGGCTCCCATTGATTTTCCAACGCTTTTGGACCTGTCTAAATCCACGCCGTACCAAAAGCATTACACCAAATCGGGCAGATTCTTCTCTCAGATAATCACCAACTAATTGGTTTCGAAGCCGCTCGCAAAGTTTAGGACCAGTCCATTTTTCGAGCAGCTTCAATTCAATTGGGACCGGTGAACACACGTTTGGACATTGCACCCAAAGATCCGGGCGCTGTGCATTGGCAATCTCTGCTTCCTCTGCAATTGTGTATTTCAAGTTCTGGCCTTGATTGAGCTGACCAGCGATCAGGGTTCGCATTTCATTTTCACTCTCAGCCCGCCTCCAAGTCTGATACGGGCTATCGTTTCCGCATTCCAACCAGGCCTTCAGATCCTCGAGACGATGCACGACTAACTCAAAAAGCTGGCGATGGGTGGCGGGTGTCATTGCGAGACATTGTTCGAACTCAATCAACTGCTCACCCGACCAAGCCTCGATATCGCCGTCTTCTTCAGCTCGTCTGTAGGCAAGTGCTTTGAAATGGTTTTGATAAGCTGGGACAGGGTGTTCTTCGATCAGTTCCGTTATAGCAGTATAGCTCGACTTGCCAGGTATTTTTGAGAGAAGATCAAATAGCGTGCTTCGCGCGTTTTGCGCATGATCACGTAATCCTGGGGAGTAAACTCCTCCATTGGCTCGACTGATATCATGCTCCACTCGGATGTATTGATGCATCAGTATATAGAGTATCTTGAGGTGATCCGCTGAACAAAAAAGCATAAAATATGGCCTCTCCTCTGGATTATGCAATTCTCCCAAAAGCTCTACGATAAATAGTTGGGCGGCCTCAGTTGCCTCTTCTTCACCAAGATTTTCAAGCCATTGCTGTACCTGAGGAATTCCAGCAGTTGGGTCGCAATCGACGTGTAGTGCATACCAAACTGGAAGATTGACTTGGTCATTGGCTTGGGTGATTTGCTGCCTGGCGAGAGCCGCCAGTCTGGCCGGTTCTATTCCACCATTCACCAGGATTCGCAGGCAATGATTGCGGTTGTTGCCGATGGCTGCGGGATTGGCTTCGATCCATCGCAGCAAAGCAGGAGCGAGGTCAAGATGGAGCCAATTACCGTGATAGACCAATGGACTCAGGATGTAGTGCATTGGCGCTTCTGGGCTGGCGTTCTCCAATTCCCAAACCAACTCTTTAAGCACAGCTTCGTTCACCAAAGCTGGAAAAACTCGATGCAGCTGCTCAAGCCAGCGGGGCAGACCGTTCAAATGCCATGTGATGTAACGTAATGCATGACGAACATCCGGTTCCGTTAGATTGTTCGGAAAGCTCTCTGCCTCAGCCGCTTCAATCTCAAGCCCTGCCGTAGCAAAGGGCAAGGAATATGTACGGTCTCTTGGCTGGTCGCCTTCAGACTGTAGGGCCGGCCTATACAGTCGCCAATGGCTTACAGCAGCAGTGCGATAGGCCAAGGCAACGGGTTCACTGAACTCTGGAATGAGCAGCTTCCAATTTGAGTAATCACAGAGGCCACCGGCTGCTTGAATCTTTTCTAGTTCAACCATAAGACAGCACATATCATTTGTTATGTCGCCTTGGCTAATGCCATGGAAGTTATGGATTCGATCGGGATTAGCCCGTACTTCTGTGATCCAAGTTATTCGTGCCTGTTCCTTTTGCGACAGAGTTGCAGCCCGTTCTTCAGATCTTACCTGAAAGAAGCCCTGGCGTTGCCGCTCGGTCTCGTCCGTAGGCGGATACAGCAAACAATCTAGTTCTGCGCACAAAAACTGGTTGTCTGCTACGGCCTCTTGAAGCATGGATAGCAACTCTATTGGCCTACCGGCTCGCTGGTAAACAAGAAATGCTCTGCGAAGTGCTATTAGCTTATCATCCTGAAGAGAGCGGGTAGCAATATAGGCAATTAACCTGGTGATGCTGTTGGTGTCAAAGGCCCAATAGGGATCACAGCATGCCACTAGCCAATCATCATCAAAGACTTCACCGGTTTCTGCACGTGCAGTTCGCTCCCGCTCAATACTGGCCCAGTAAAGCGCATCATTCAAAGCTGCACGGCCGGGAATTAACACTTTCAACTGATCACTATAAGCGCTTGACTCGCCTTCCATCGAGTATCTAAGTGCTGACATATTTAACAAAACGGAAAGGACTGCTTCGCAGGGTGGCTCGGCTTCGTCCCCTAAACCGACTATTTTCGCTACTGCATGCATGGCGAATTCGATCAGCCAGCAATACTCATTGGATATCCGGCATTCTGGGTCTTGGAGCAATGGCTGCCGTTCAAGATAGCTATTTAACCCTTCGATAATCTGGCTAAGTTCCCCGAGAGCCATGCTAGCCGCTAGGCGTTCAATGTAGTCATGCAGAGCTTTGCTAAGTAGATATGAATTGGATCGCCTTGGCACAACTAGCTTCCCAAGAGAAACCAAGAGCACTTCAACGTTTGCAGGGGTGGCTTCTCTTATCAGTATTTCGATTAACTCGTGCGGTATATTATCCTCATGATCGTTCAGTGCTTGCCACAAGCTTTGCTTCTGTTCAGCAGAGCCACAAGCCATTACTGCCAGGGCCGAGCTTTTTCTAGCAACGAGGCCTCGCGAGCTATCGCGCGCTAGACCGAGCAGAGGCTCTACGCAATTAACCATCTTTCCTTGCCAGACAAGCCTGCCAAGAAAGTAGATGGCATTGTCATTGCTCAAATGATCGTTGATAAGCTGATGTGTGTCGTTCGAGAGATCTTGATTCGCTATGCGTATTAATGAACTGCGATCCTGCGCAGATGCCACCTCCTCTCCTGAAGCAATTCTTTGAACAATATCGGACAAAATTTGTTGTCTTACCTGTAAAGGCAATCGTGAAGGGTCGCCTTCCTCAATGGCAATCTCAGGACGAATACCGATAGCCTTTGTTAGAATACAGTCATCTAAAAGTATGAGCCATGGCAAAATTGGTCGCAACCTTGGACTGAGCACTTTCTCGCCATATTGTTCACGAAAGAACAGGTTTTCGATCTTGGAGCGACTTTGCTCTTTACTCAGTAAACAATGGAACCATTCAGCCGCAAGGAGTTCGCGAACATCCCGATTCCTAAACCTTACTGCGCCATAAATAACATCATTAAAGATGCCGCGCTCTAATAGCGCGCGTACATCGCCAAGTTCCCACTCGTGAAGAATTTTTGATGGTTCAATACCTGGTTTATTTTGCGAGGAATCTTGCACATTTAGATTTACCTGCCCAGTTAGGATAACGGCAGCAGCTAACCGTCGTGCACCTTGTTTTGCCTTCTCAAGATTAAGGGTTTGCTTCTGAGACCGGTCGGTATTGTGACTATCGTCTAGCCTTTTCTCGATAATAAAACGGAGGAGTTCGAGGCGTCCCTCCAGGACTTGGTCTCTCTCCCATTTAGCCAGAATTGCTTCAAGATCAAAGGGGCGCTCGGCCAAGCTCCAAAGGCTGGCTCTTTCAATTTCTTCTAGCAATTGATCGACGTTAATTCCGTTACGTGCGTTACAGAACTGCTGGATTTGTCCTCGATCTAAGGGGCGCAAAAAATAGATTGAGATTGCACTTTGCGGTTCAGAATGCCCTGAACCATCATCCGCTTCAGGTCTTCTGGCTATTGGATGAAATAATATATCATCCAATAGCTTGCGATCTTCACTGGCTCTCCAGGAGTAGGGTCGACTGGTGATATAGATGTGAGCCCTATGCGCTCCATTGCTTATGACTCTGGCAAAGTGGCGCAGCGCTTTTCCAAAGGCGCTCGGTTCTTTAAGCCTTGATTCATCCACTGAATCAAGAAAGAACCATGCCTCTTGTGTGGACCCCAGCCATGACATAAAATAAGCTTGATCACCGATTTCAAATGCATTCTGGAAATCAGTTTCAATATCTTCGATGCGAATAAAAAAGGCTAGCTTCCCTTGCTGTTTGAGACAATCTGCCCGATGCTTTAGCTCTTCGGTCTTACCAGCACCTGCTTCGGCCAGAATAACGCAACGAAATTCCTGCTCAAGATCATCCCATGACTTGGATTTGAGATGCCCCCAATCCGCTAGTATTTGATTTTCTTCCGCAGCTTCATTGCTCTTGGGGACTGGCGCAAACCGCCGGTTTAATTCGATATAGTCTTCGGTTGTAGACATTGTTGTTGTTGCCTCAGTCCCTGCCGGTTTAGTTGATCAGGCCGGGTCCGGGTTGCGGGAACCTGTCAAGGCTACCAGCAGGATACCGCCGTCATAGTCAACACCTCATTTTGCACCCAGTGTTGGTAATTAGGATCCGCACCAGCTGGTGCGGAAATGGCAGCGGATCATTGCTGGCCCACGAACAGCCGGCGGCGCAGGCGCCAGTTGTGGCCGTGGGCCAGATGGGCATTCCAGCTGCGCAGGTTGGCGCGGGCGGCTTCTGCTGGGTGGAGCCGCGGCAGGCAATACAGGAGCGGGATGAACCAGCGGATCAGCTCCAGGGTGGTTTCCTGGATCGGCCATTCAGCGGAAGAAGGGGGGGCCATGGGGCGTGGCGGCGATGAAGCGGCGCTGCCCATGGTGGAACTGGTAAGGGGAAGCCCCTGGGCTCTCTGTTGCCTCCCGTCCCCTGTGCCCCCTGACACTCCAGGCGCCCCTGCTGACACAGAGACACCCCCGGCTCCGCCAGACTTACCAGTACAACAGCGCCCCTGGCCCGGCCTGGATCACCTCGGTGCCATCCAGGCCGGCGGGGGAGTGATCCTTGGCCTGATCGCTCTCTTTTCCTCCTATGACCACATCACCGCCTTCGGCCGCAGCATCGGCCTCCAGCAGCAATGGGGCATCCCCCTCATCGCTGCCTCGGTGGCGACAATTTTTATCGACTCTCAACTGGCGACCCGTGCGCGAGATCGAGCTCGAGATCGAGCAGATCAAGCAGCGCTCGAGGCAAAACGAGAGCGAAGCCGAGCAGCGGATGAAGCAAATCGAGAGCGAAATCTTGCGCGTGAGGAGCGACAGCGAGCAGATCGAAGAGAGAACGAAGCAAATCGAGAGCGAAACCGAGCAGCTGAGGCGCGAGAACGCCAAAGAAAGAGCTTTGAGCCCCTTGATCAAGCTGCACTGCTTTCCGCTCGAGTGCAGCTCGATCCCTCCACAACAAACCGAGATCGATTGCGGACCTTCCTCACCCTAATGGCGCAGCGGCCGCTGGAGGATGGGGATGCTGGGAAGGCATGAAGAGCGAGTCAATCGAGGCGCCTTCGGCGCCACCCCAAAACAGCCAATAACCAACAGCCGCAAACCAACAGCCAGAGTTAAAAAACAGCCGAGTGCTGAGGGATTGATGGATTAAGGGTTGAGGGAAGGGCCCTGGGGGAGGCAGACCACACGGAAACCGACGTTGAAGCCGGCAATGCCGGGCCTGAAGTGGAAGCGGTAAGCCGAGCGGCAGCTCCTGGGGACGAAGTACCAGGAGCCGCCGCGCAGCAGCCTTGGTTCGGAATCATCGGTACCAACCTCCACGGCCTTGGGGGTCGATTGTTGCTGCTGATCCGTGCTGCTCAACCAAGCACTGCCATCCGCTGGTGCTCCTTCATAACCTTGATGCCAGTGATCAAGACACCACTCCTCCACATTGCCGTGCATATCGTGCAGACCCCAGGCATTTGCGCCGAACATCCCCACCGGCGTGGTCTGTTCTCGATCGACGCCCTCGGGGCCATCGGCATAAGCGTAGTTGCCGTTATAATTGGCGAGCTCCGGCGTGATCGTGGCACCGAAATGGAACGGTGTGGTGCTGCCGGCACGGCAGGCGTATTCCCACTGGGCTTCGCTCGGCAAGGTGTAGGTGCGGCCAGTGCGCTGGCTGAGGCGGTTGCAGAACTCCATCGCATCCAGCCAGCTCACGTTTTCTACAGGGCGGTTGTCAGTGTTGGCTTCACCCTCTAACAAACGAACCTCGCCTTCCGCCTGGCCTTCCCTGGTCTGAAAATGGGATGGATCAGGGTTCAAGTCCTGTCCCCAGCGCTCTGCCGGCAACGGCTGCCAGCCCGCCACCTCACGCCACTGCGCCTGGGTGATCGGGGTATGGCTCATAAAGAAGCTCGCCAGCTTCACCTCATGCTGGGGGCCTTCATCCTCTGAGCGCTCAGGTTCTTCCGGGGGGGAACCCATCAGGAAGCTGCCGGCGGGGATTTCTACGAGCGTGAGGCTGAGCGGGTCTGAAGCCTCCGCCGTGGCGCCCGGGGGGCGGGCATCGCGCTGCAGGGGTTCGTGGAAGGCCCAGATGCTGGCTTCGCTGCGGTGAATCTCAACAGCAGACTGTTGCCTGGCTGCTTTTTGGGCAGGGACATTCCGTTTGGCGCGCTGATTCGGCTTGCCACGCTCGTTAGGCCTGGCAACCAGCGTGATCCTGGCCGTTTCATAGCGGATCCTCCGCAACTCCTGCTCCAGATAGCGGGCGGTGCTGAAGCTGATCGTTTCCGCTTCGGGGATGGGCAGGAGTTGGGCGGTGAGGAACGGCTGCTCCTGAAAAGGGAACTCCTCCTCCGGCCAGAGTGGCGGTTGGGTTGCTCCCACACCGGCGCGTAGCCGCTCGGCGAGCTGATGGAAGGCCTTGCCAGGCAGCCGGTCCAGCATCGCCGCAGTGACGTTGGCGATGTGGGCAAGGCCTGCTCCCTCCTCCGGCAGAGGCACAAGCGGATCGGTGAGCAGCGTCTCGAAACTGGGGCCAATCCCCTGCCGATTCCAGCGCCGCTCCAGTAAGTCGGTCACCGCCTGGATCACCTCGATCCGATCCCGCGGCGCCAGCTGCGCCTCCAGCAGGCGCTGCAGAGGGGGCAGCAGCACAAACTGCAGCCTCTCCGGCGGTTCATGCTCCTGCATGGGCAGGCGTCGCAGCAAGCCACTCACCAAGACCTCAGCCAGGGGGAGCGGCGTGGCCAGCTCAGGCAGTTTGGCAGCAAGAAGCAATCGCATCACCGGCAGAGTCAAAAGGGGCGCAGCAGCCATCACCAGCATCAGCCGTTGTGCCTCGGGGCTGGCCTGCTGCCGGAATGCCAACCAAAGGCGTTCGGCTTCCTGGGCCGTTGGCTCCAGTGGCTGATTCGCGCCCGCCTCAGGCACCTGGAGAGGGAGGGAGAGCTGATTGAGAGGCAGTAACGTGCCACCGCTGTGGGCCTGGGAATCCCCCTGCACCATCGCTGCCCAAGGCGCCAGATCGCGGGGATCCAAGGTCAGCACCGGAATCTTCAATCCACCTGCTTTGCCCAGTTCTTCAGCCGAATCAGCGTTCAAAGGATGCAGGGCCTTCAGGGAAACGGCCCGGTAGCCCTGATTTGGCGCTAGAGCCAGGCGATTGCCCAAGGTCACCTGTTCACCGCGCCTCAGGGCCGTGCGCTTCCAATAGCGGATCGGCAAGGTATGAAGGATCGCCAAGGGATGGCGGATGGCAAGCGCCCCTAGCCAGGCATCGATCGAGCCATCCCACCAATGGCGGCCGGCCGTATCACTGAGCAGCAAAGTCAGCAACTTCTCATCACCCGGATTACTGACAGCAGAGGAAAAATCACTCGATTCAGAAAGTTGTACTGGATTGAGATGCTTCAGTTCCACTTTGGCAAAAGCCTGGCTACTGGCTAAAATCTTCTGCAACTCCTCCGCCAGGGGCTGCCACACCGCCATTGACAAGCCGCCATCAAGCCAGAGTCGCACGGCCACCGCAGGCACCTTTCTGGCGTTGAAGATCGGCCATGGTCGTTGTAATTCGGCACTGCGCACGGCACTACGTTCCTCATCCAGCACACGCCAGCGAGGATGGGGTTGCCTGCGAAGTAATGGGCGCAGCGCCTGCAAGAACTGGTACGGATGGGGCAGCAGCGGGGCCTGGCTGAGCAGCAGAGGCACTACTCCGGCCTGCCGTTGAAGAGCCGCTTTAACGTCATCAGCTTCCGGTAGTGCGGAGGGGCTGAGCAGCCGGGCCGTCGGTTCCACCCCCTGGGCAGCGAAAGGCTGCTGCTCTGGAAAAAAGGACGGCAGATGCGGCTTGGGTGGTTCAGGCTCAACTGCTGGGTCTGTTGGTTTGGATGAATCGTCCTGGGATGGCCTGGTAATGCTTGAAGAAGACTGCCGCTGAGGCAACAACTCAGAAGCGGAGCTTATGCCTCGTGATATGGCATACTGACGCGGCAAGGGCACCCCTTGGAGTCGAGAGTTCAGCCAAAGCCAATCGGCGATAGTTCGGGCATCGGGTTGCTCACCTCGCTGCTCGCCCCACCACTCGATCAGGGATTCGAGGAAGCCATCTTTAGGATTCATAGCTGATATGTCTCGCTTCGAAATCAGCCACTGTCGCTGAGCCGCTTGAACAGAATGTTTTGCAGGGCCTCCACTTGTTCCTTACTGGGCTGCTTGTCTTCAGGCCCACAAAGCAGATGCAGGGCATTCAGCAGCTGATCGGTCGCCCGATCCAACTGACCCCGCTCACCCAGGAAGGTATCGATCCGCTCAAGCACCGTCGCTTCATCCAGACGACCACTCGCCATCTCCTGCTGGAAATGGCTCCGTGCCACATCCAGCAGGGTGTCGCGATGGCTAGGGGTGGGCATCTCAATGCGGATGCAGCGGCGGTGGAAGGCAGGCGGGAAATCGCGCTCCCGGTTCGATGTCATCACCACGATCGGGAAAGCGTGGCACTGAACCCGCCCGGCTACGATCGGGGCATAGCAGCCGGGATCATCCGTATCCACCAGGGCGTGAGCCTCCGAGGTCTGACTGTCATCAGCTCCTTGTTTGCGAGCCTCACGCCTCAGTTGCGGAATCTCGAAGTAACCTTCCTCAAACAGATTCAGGAGTTCGTTCGGGAGTTGGAGATCGGATTTGTCGATCTCATCAATGAGTAACACCCGAGGAGATTCAAAGGGAAGGAAGGCGGTCCCTAGGGGGCCCAAAGTAATAAAATCGGCGCTGGAGGCTGTGCTACCTGGCTGGGATTCACGCAAACGATCGAGGGCTTCATAGCGATAGAGGCCCTCTATCATCTCGCTGCGGGGCGTAATCGGCCAACAGAGCACCCGCCCCAGGCCAAGTTCATGCGCGATGGCATAGGCCAGGCTGGTCTTGCCGCAGCCAGGTGTTCCTGTCACCAGCAGCGGCCGCCGCAGATGAATTGCAGCATTCACGGCCAGCAGAACTTCCTCGCCTGCCTTGGTGAACGGCAGCTGATTCTGGTCTCCGGGCTTGGTGGGAAGGTCTTCTGGATGATGGCGGGGTAAGCGAAACACCTCGCCCCGTTTCAGCTGGTTTTTGGGCAGATCCGGCCTGGCGTAAGGGGGAGGAACACCGGGATCGAAACGGCGCCAAGGAGGAGGCTTGTCAACAAGATCAGTTAGCTGGCTGGAGGATCCTGATTCCTTACCACTATTGGTGAACACTCCCCACGTTGATGGGCTTGGCAGATCTGGCTGGGATTGGGGCTGAGATGAGGGCATGGGCTTAGGGGGAGACAAGGGGAGATTGCGAAGCATCCAAGCCTGGAGCTCGCTGCGGGTGGTCGAGCAGAAAAACAAAATCATGCACAACAGGATCAGCGATCATGGTTCTCCGGCAGATCGGCAAGCGCTCAAGCCGTGCACAGCCCGCGGGAACGAAATCACCATTCGCGTGCCCGGCAAGCATGCCCTCATAACCATCAAGATGAGCTAGCAGCCTCCTTTTCGTACTGTTGGAGCATCCGTGACGCCTCCAAAGCGCCACGGGCACCATGGTGGAGATCATGCTTTCAAGCCATTGAAGCCGGCTGAACCGATCAACATCGAGCGGGTCAATCCGTTTGATGGCAACAAGATTTTTCTTCATCTCAGCTTCTGCAAGCTTGTCCAACGAAACGGCATCAGTTCCGGCGATCCATCGCCCCGACCCCTTCTCCAACTGTGCATATTTCTGCCCAAGCCATTCAAAAGCTGAGGCAAATTCCTCATCCTCAAAACGAGCCAATGACCGAAGCACATATGGACAAGTTTTAACCAGGTCAACTGGTCCAAGACTAGCTTTTCTTGGATTCACCACTTTCAGGTGTGCCCAATCAAAATCCAACAGCTCAAGGGGAGCAAAAACCTCAATCAGAACCTGATGCTTTTGTCTCAGGGACCAGTCCACTACCGCCTGAATCAGATCAGCAATCGTTCTCGGTGCAGCCAGCCCGGCAGCTGAAGCTGACAAGTCAGACTTGTCTGCGGATGCCGTTAGATAACTTCCTAGCTCTTCTTGGAGGCTCAGGGGTTCGTAGTGCTGATCGGGTGGCTTGTTCAAATAAACCTCCCAGCCGTACATGGGTTCAGAGTAGTCACCACTTCTTTGATGTTGGCGCCGAAGAACAACCGCCAGATAATGGAGAGCAACACTGGCTGGCGATTCGTGAACGGCTTGTTCCTCTTCAGCCATATTTGACGGACTCATCTTGGCAGCCAAACCCTTCTCGCTCAGCCGGTTAACAACCAGCTCCCGAATTTCACCGAAGTCCTCCCGGCTGATCGCGGCGTAGCCGCGAGGCATCGCCCTAATCCTGAGGCTTCGAATCAGATCAGAGAAACGACCACGAAGCTCAAGCATCTGGTCGACACGCTTCCAGGAATCAGGCGAAAACTTACGATCAGGATCTGCCACCTCAAGTGGCTTTCGCTGCCTCTCGATAGCTTCAGACCAGTGCCCAATCAGATCAGCAAGATCTTCAAGATCATCTCTAGCATCATCAAGAATCAACGCAAGCACGTCCGATCCGAACTCGTTGGCATTGAAGTTTCGGCGGCGGAACGCCTGCAACAGCTCATCAACCATGCACCAATGAGAACGCAAAGATTTCCTGCTGATCACCGCAAGAACAAGTCCACCACGCGAGATATCTGCAGCAAAATCTTGAATGGAATCACCAGTCTTTAGTAGTTTTTTGTCACGACCAACTATGATTTGCTCCTGCTCCTCTAAGGCCGCGCAGAGCTCATCGACGATCAACTCACGTTCACGGCCGTCTGGTGTGGTATCACCCCAAGCGTAGGAAACGTATACAAGCGGTAAAGCTGAGGTTACCATCACGCCAATGAACCTTTCTCGTTCAGACGGTTCACAACCAGCTCACGGATTTCACTGAAGTCCTTCCGGCTGATCGCGAGGTAGCCCCGAGGCATCGCCCGAATCCTGAGGCTCCGAATCAGATCGGGCAAACGAGCACGGAGCTCATGCATCTGGTCGAGACGTTGCCAGGAATCAGGCGAAAATCTGCGATCAGGATCTGCCAACTCAAGTGGTGTTCTCTCCTTCTTGATAGCTTCAGACCAGTGCCCAATCAAATCAGCAAGATTATCAAGATCATCTCTAGCATCATCAAGAATCAGGGCAAGCACATCCGATCCGAACTCGTTGGCATTGAAATTTCGGCGGCGAAACGCCTGCAACAGCTCATCCACCATGCACCAATGAGAACGCAATGATTTCCTGCTGATCACCGCAAGAACAAGGCCACCACGCGCTATGTCTGCAGCAAAATCTTCAATAGAATCACCAGTCTTTAGCAGCTTCTTGTCTCGACCAACCATGATTTGCTCCTGCTCCTCTAAGGCTGTGCAAAGCTCGTCAACGATCAACTCCCGCTCCCTGCCTTGCGAAGTAGCATCTCCCCAAGCATAAGAGACATACACAAGCGGGCGTGATGATGTTCGCGGGATCGGCATCACAGCGGATTCGGGGCGACTAGGTTGAGATGGTTGAACTGAAATGGTCTAAACCGAATGCACCAAGGATATTTTACGGAATAATCTAAACCAACTCATAAGAGTATGGAGTGGAGCCGCCTGCGGAAATGTAGCCATTGTTACAATAAGTAACATTTGAGCTTTCTCGGTGGAAAGAGCGCACGCACATCTTGCTGAGAGTTGGGACTAGCTTTGCTCTCGGAAAGATTATCGACACGGAATGATGATGCAAAAGAACAGGTCAGCTACAAAGCGGGAGCGGCATACAATTCACTAATCTTATTTTAATGTCTAGGAGCTGCCTGCCCATCTTGCATGCAAACCTGGGCTGGCTTCCATTCAGATGCAAAGGAGATCCGGTTAATCATCTCTTTGACAGAATAGATTTTACTGCAACGAAAAGTTGATCACGCTGATTGATCACCGCTGCAGCACCCAGCTCCATTGCCTCGGCCTCAAGCTCGGGTCGCTTCACTCCCACATAGAAGACAACCGGGATGGATGGGCCACCTGCCTTGATTTCCTGTAGCAACTCAAAACCGGCGCGGGGTTGCCCATGGCGCGACATATCTGCAATAATCGCATCAGTAGGCTGGTCTAAAAGAACCACAAGGGCCTCCTCCGCTGAACCTGCTTGGAGAACTTTGATGCCAAGCTTCTCCAGCTCGGAACGTTCACTCCGGTTGTTGTCATGATTTTCATCCAACCAAAGAACGGTTGCTTTGAGTCCGCAATCAAGCTCTTGAAGATTGGGATTCTGTACAGACACTCTTGGCGGCAGGCACACTAAACGAAAGCCGACATCGTCGTAGAGACCATCAGGAACATCCGCCTTGGAGGGTAGTCGGAAAGGAAATCGGAAGGCCGAGCGGCAGCATCTTGGTGGCATGTACCAGGATCCGCCACGAGTAATTCTCTGTTCTAATTTCGGCGCCTGCGGATCCTCCCAGGCACTCTCATCATAGGGCCCACCCTCGTATCTACTGCGTACGGAATCCAAACACCACTCCAGCACATTGCCGTGCATGTCATGGAGACCCCAGGCATTGGCGGGGAACATCCCTGCCGGTGTGGTTTGCTCCCGAAAGAGGGGCTGCGGATCAGGGGCAGGTGAACTAAAACGAGATGCATCTGTCCCCCTAAAGTTGGCTAAATCTGAATAGATGATGGCTCCAAAGCAATACGCCGTACTCGTCCCCGCACGGCAGGCATATTCCCACTGCGCCTCACTTGGCAGCGTGTAGTTACGCCCCGTGCGCTGACTGAGCCGAGAGCAAAACTCGATCGCCTCCAACCAACTCACCCGCTCCACCGGCCGCCCGTCGGTGTTCGTCTCTCCTGCCAGCAGGCGGGCCTCCTCCCCCTGGAACTTGGCAGGTTCGGGGTTCAGCTCCCGACCCCAGCGTTCCCCTTGCTGCGGCGTCCAGCGCGCCACTGCCCGCCACTGGGCCTGGGTGATCGGTGTCTGACCGATCAGGAATTCAGCCAGCGTCACCGTATGCACCGGGCCCTCGTTGACATGGCGCCCCGGCTCTTGCTCCGCTGAACCCATCTGGAAGCTGCCGGCCGGAATCCGGACCATGGTCAGCGACGCAGTGTCGCCCAGCTTTTCGTAGAAAACCTGGGTGCGGGCCGGCCAGCGCAGAAGCCGCAGCAGAAGCCGCATCGGTGGTGGCGAATCCTGACGGGTTGCGAGCGCCTCCTGGATAGCCAGGGCGATCTCCACCAGCGCCTCGTCCTGTTCCACAGGGTTCATGGCCGCAAGAGGCCTGCCCGGATCCAATAGAGCCTGATACGCATCGATCGGCGTGAAACTCACAAGGCTGTGCCGCAGAGGCACCCACAAGATGCGCAGGCCCTCCTCCTCAGCCGCCTTCAGCAGCTGCGGCAATTCCGAGTTGGTCACAAACTCGGAAGCCAGGAAATCCGAGCTCACCAGCAGCAGCGCCACCTTCGCCGCAGCCAGCGCCGTTTCGATCTCTTCCCTCCACTTGTCACCGGGTTCGATCTGGGAGTCGTCCCACAGACGAAGGCCATGGCTGCGCACCAGCGGCCGAATCATCGTCTGCAGCCGCACCACCCACTCCCGATCGGCATGGCTGTAGCTGATGAACAGCTGATCGCGTACCGGGGGTGGGGTCATCGCATACCGCCAGACGGGAGCCGTTCCGGTGCGGAAAGAGTCTGGTAGCCAGAGTAGAGCACCACAAAAGGTCTTCTGATGTCAGAGGCTTGCGTGGTGGATGTATGGGGAGCGGGCCAGGGCCTTCGAGTGGCTCCTGGTGCCAGCAGCCGGCGACATGCGGCTCACAAGGCGGCAACCAGGATGCGTGGCTGGCGTTGAAACTGATCTAAGCCTGATTACTTGCCGCGAATAGCTGGCCAGATGCGCCACCATTTCCAACCGGGCCAGAATGATCGAGCTGATCGGCCTCAGACCTACCATATCTCGACCAGATCGATTCTCAGGCCCGCAAACTCCAAGCCTGCCTCAAGCCGTTGGCCTTCAGTGATCACTTGGGCCAGAACAGCCGCCCCAGCCGCTGGCTTGGGGGTCAATACCTCCACGGTTCGCTGCCATGAAAGTAGTAGCGAGCCCAGCCGCGCTCCACCGGTGATTTAAGAACGCATCTTTACCCTCAATGCCTCCAAGTGATCCGAAGGGCTTGCCAGATCCACTACCTGATCCGGGCATAGAAGCGGGGAGCCTTCCTGTTAAGCCCCACTCAACACCTGCCAGCGCAGTAGCCGCAACGGTGGCTGCACGGGGCTGAGCGGTTGGGTTTCGCCAGAAGCAGCGGGCTTCATCGCCGTGAGGCCTCAAGACCACTACAGCATTGTTGCCCGTTTTGTCCCAGCGCTGGCGTGGGGCTGCGCCCTCAGACCTCCCAGATCCGGCGCGGGTCAATCACGAGGCCGGGGAACTCCAGGCCCGCCTCCAACCGGTTTGGATCGTTGAGCACCAGGGGAGAGTTGGCTGTTTCCGCAGCCGTCCACACTTCGACCGTGCGGCTTTGCGGCAGCAGCAGCCAGCCCAGAGAGGCCCCATTGGCGATGTAGACGGCCATCTTGTGGCGCAGGGCCTGCGGATCATCGGCAGGGCTGGCCAGCTCCACCACGAGATCCGGGCACAAGGGCGCAAAGCCCTCCCGCTCGGCCTCGCTCAACGCCTGCCAACGATCCAGCCGAACCACGCTGGCGTCGGGGCTGCGCACCGAGCCAACTCCTTCGGAGAAGCCTTGCGGCTACGGGGAGCAGGAAGCCCGTGGAGCTGTCGAAGAGCTTCAGCGGCAGGCGGCCCTGCTCGATCGCCAGCCAGAGCAGGGCTCCGAGGGTCTGGTTGCGGGCACCGGAGGCGCCACCAGTGGGGGTCATCTCGATGAGGGTGCCATCGGCAGCAAGTTCCAACACCGCCTTCGGATTGGCGGCACACACCTGCGCGAACTGGGAAGGAGTGAAGCTGAGTGTGCGGGGCAGGGTGAGCATGGGGGCCCTGCGGAACGAATGATCTCAGGCTAAAGGGTTTGGGGAGATGGGACCATGCCGGCGGATCAGATCAAGTCAGGCTTCGCAGCAGGAACGTATAGCTGGGATCTTGCTGGTGGAGACTCGGGGAGAGATCTAAACATTGCCGGCGCCTACGGCGCCACTCGCAATAGCCAACAGCCAGAATTAAGAAACAGCCAGCATAAAGATACAAAGGGTTTAAGGGTAAAAATATTAGTCCTGGGGGAGGCAGACCACACGGAAACCATCGTAGCTGCCGGCATCGCCGGGATAGGGGTAGTTGCGAAAAGCAGAGCGGCAGTACCCGGGGAAGCTGAACCAGGAGCCGCCGCGCAGCAGCCTTCGTTCATCAGCAGCAGCAGCAGGAATCAGCCAGGGTTGGTCATCGCCTGGAGCAAAATTATAACTGTCATGCCAATGGTCTTCGCACCACTCCCGCACATTGCCGTGCATGTCATGCAGGCCCCAGCCATTGGCCGGGAAGCTGGCGACGTCGATGGTCTGCTCTCGATACGTACCCTTGGGGCCGTTTTCATAAACGGAATTGCAGTCATAGTTGGCCACCTCCGGCGTCAGCATGGCTCCGAAATGGAACGGTGTGGTGCTGCCAGCACGGCAGGCGTATTCCCACTGGGCCTCACTCGGCAAGCCGTAACGCTGGCCCGTGCGCTGGCTGAGGCGGCGGCAGAACTCCAGCGCATCAAACCAGCTCACCTGCTCCACCGGACGTTTCGCTCCCTTGAACCTTGAGGGATCGGGCTTCAGGTCGCGCCCCACCTTTTGCCACCCCGCCACCACCCGCCACTGGGCCTGGGTGATCGGGGTCTGGGCCATGAAGAAAGAGCCCAAGGTCACTTCGTGCTGGGGCCCTTCGCGCTCCAAACGCTCCGGCTCGTCCTCAGGGGAGCCCATCAGAAAGCTGCCCGCCGGGATCTTCACCATGGTGAGGGCCACCTCCCCGCCCAGATCCTCCCGGTAGCCCTCCACCTGCAGCGGGTGGCGCTCCATGCTCCAGCGGCCGCCTTCCTGGCGCAACAGGCAGGTGCTGGTGGCGAAGCGCTGCAGGGGAACGGTCGCAGGAGGTCTTCCGGCACTGTCGCCCTGTGTTTTCGTCCCTGCTCCTGGTGGCGAATCGTGGCGGGCTGCGAGCGCCTTCTCGATAGCAAAGGCGATCTTCACCAGCGCCTGCTCCTGTTCCACAGGGTTCATGGCCGCAAGAGGCCTGCCCGGATCCAATAGAGCCTGATACGCATCGATCGGCGTGCGCCTGACAAGGCTGGGCCGCAGGGGCACCCACAGGATGCGCAGTCCTTCCTCCTCCTCCGCCGTCAGCAGCTGCGGCAATTCCGAGTTGGTCACAAACTCGGAGGCCAGGAAATCCGAGCTCACCAGCAGCAGCGCCACCTTCGCCGCAGCCAGCGCCGTTTCGATCTCTTCCCTCCACTTGTCACCGGGTTGGATCTGGGAGTCGTCCCAGAGGCGTAGACCATGGCTGCGCACCAGCGGCCGAATCATCGTCTGCAGCCGATCCACCCACTGCCGATCGACATGGCTGTAGCTGATGAACAGCTGATCGCGTTCGGGGGGAGGGGTCATCGCATCCCGCCAGGCGGGGGCCGTTCCGGTGCGGCAGGTTTCTGGTGGCGAGGGTAGGGCACCCGCAAAGGACAGGTGGTGCCGGCAGGGTGTTTCTGTGCAGGATGCGAGGCCATCGTCACGGCGGCGGATGGCTGCTGCGAATGGCCGACCTGGGGCACGATCAGCCGGGAGTTGCGGTAGGGGAGAGAACTGCAGTTGCTGTCGCTACAGTTGCTGTCGCTACAGTTGACGTGAAGCAGCTTCGATTATTCTATCTTGTTTCAAGAGATGTAGAAAGATGAAGCAGATCTCGCCTTTCGGTCTACCTGGAGAAAGCTGGTTCCTGGAGATCCAGAGTCGGCCCGTCGAGTGCCTCACTGGCGAAGGAATCCTCACACTTCACGAGAACACTTCACGAGAAGAGTCATGGCAAAAAACGCCCTCTGCATCGGCATCAACGACTATCCGGGAACCCAAAGCGATCTAAAGGGCTGCGTCAACGACGCCAACGACTGGGCTGCCGTCCTGCAGGGGAAGGGCTTCAGCACCAAGCTCCTGCTCGATGCCCAGGCCACCAAGGCAGCCATGGTGAGCGCCATCACCGGCCTGGTGGGCAGCGCCCAGAACGGCGACACCGTTGCCATCACCTTTTCGGGGCACGGTACCTATGCCCCCGACAAGAACGGCGACGAATCGGATGGCCTCGATGAGGCCCTCTGTCCTTATGACATCTTTCAGGGCAACGCGCTGATCGATGACGAGCTCCACCAGCTCTTCCAGCAACGCAAAATCGGCGTGCGGGTGATCCTGATCTCCGACAGCTGCCATTCCGGCACCGTGCTGCGAAATGCGCCTTCCGATCCCGATGCGGATGCTCCCAGGGTGCGCTTCCTGCCGATGGGGGCCTGGGTTCCTGAGGATCAGCTCCCCCGGGCTGCCAGTGGCCGCCCCCTCACCACTCTCCCCATCAGCACCACCACCTCCCCCTGGGCCGGTGTGATCACCCCTGGCGGCGATCTGCTGATGGCCGGTTGCGAGGAAGGCCCCAACAAGTTCAGCTACGACGCCAAATTCAACAATCGCTCCAATGGCGCCTTCACCTACTACGCCCTGAAAACCCTCAAGACGCTCCCCGCCGCCGCCACCTATGCCCATTGGCACGCCGCCATCCGTCGCTACCTGCCTTCGGCCAACTACCCCCAAGTGCCCCAGGTGATGGGGGCCAGGAGTGCGCTGCAGTTCAAAATTCTCGCCTGAGGCTGCAGGAATCCCATGCCGGAACCCAAACGCAACGCCATCAGCCTCAGCGTTCCTGGCACCCGTCTCCAGGATCCCCCCCTGCCCCACCTGCTGGCTCAGGCCACGCGGGGGACGGAGCTCCGTGGCGAGGATCCTTTCCTCCCCACCGGATTCCTGAAGGTTGAGAGGGGCTTCGATCTCTCGGGCCCATCCCGCGACATCGGTGGCACCGATCTGAACCCGCTCGACCTGCCGCCCGATCAGGTGGTGGTGCTGGAGATGGTGGAGGGCATCACCGTGATCACCTCAGCCGGCAACCTCGCAGCCACCCTGCAGCAGATCGGAGAAGGTTCCCTGCTGGGTCTGGAGGATCGGGGCCTGGCCGGCGCTGCTTCCCGCGGCAGCAGCGCCGGCCAGCTGATCACCCGGCTGTTCAGCCTCGATCTCGGCAGCGATGCCCTGATCGAGGAGGCCAAGGCCAAGGCGCTCGCGTGGGCGAAGCAACGGCTGGGGGAGAAGGTGAAGGAAAAGCTGGGCGAGGTGGCCGAGCTCGGCGTGTCCTGGCTCGGCACCAAGGCCCTGATGTGGGCGATCGAGAAGCGGCTGCGCGTCAGCCCCGGGCTCTACCGCTGGTCCGGCCGCTCTCGGGACCCCTCGGAAGTCTTCGGCGCGGCGGATCCGAAGCTGGCCCAGGAGGCCCTGCAAGGCCCGCTGCTCGTCTTCATCCACGGCACCGGATCCAACGGCGCCGGTTCGTTCGGGGATCTGCAGGAGACGAGTGAGGAGGATTGGCGCGCGCTCCGGGCGACCTATGGGGAACGCATTTACACCTTCGAGCACTACACCTTCTCCGAAAGCCCCATCGACAACGCCCTGGCCCTGGCCCGGATCCTCCCGGCCCGGGCCCGGATCCATCTGGTCACCCACTCCCGGGGCGGGCTGGTGGGCGATCTCCTCTGCCTGCGGCAGATGGATGACGACCTCATCGATGGGTTCCGCCCTGGTTCCGCCCCCTTCACGGCAGACGATCCCGGCCGTCGGGAGAGCCTCGAGCAGGAGGGCGAGCGGGCTTACGCCGAGCAACGCGAACAGCTGCGGGAGCTGCGCACCTTGCTGGGGCGGGAACACGGCTTCCGGATCGAGCGCTACGTGCGGGTGGCGGCGCCCGCTCGCGGCACCCTGCTGGTCAGCGGCAACTTCGATGCCTTCCTTTCCGCCCTGCTCACCCTGCTCGGCACCGTGCCCTACCTGGCGGGCAACCCGATCTATTCCTGCGTGAAGCGGGTGGTGCTGGAGATCGCCCGGCACCGCACCGATCCACGACTGGTTCCAGGTATCGAGGCCATGCTGCCGGAAGCACCGCTGGGGCGTTTCCTGGCCAAGGCAACGCCCGCCGAGGGGCTTCAGCTCGCCGTGATCGCCGGCGACATCGAAGGCGGGCACCTGCTCAAGCGCCTGGGGGTGCTGTTCACCGACTTCGTCTTCTTCGAAGGGGTGAACAACGACCTCGTCGTGGACACCGATTCGATGGGGGCGGGCATTGCCCGAGCCGGCAACGCCCATCAGCTCTTCGAGCAGGGCCCCCGGGTCAGCCACTTCAACTACTTCGCCAATGCCTCCTCCCGCGGCGCCCTGCGTCGCTGGCTCACCGAAACGAACACCACCAGCATCGCCGGCTTCCATCCCGTCTCCGGCCTGATCGACGAGGGCAGCCTCGACACCGATCGTGCCGACGAGCGGTCGCTGCGAAGCTCCGCCGGGATCGATGGGGCCACCGAGCAGAGCCTTCCACTGGTCGTGGTGCTGCCCGACTGCATGGCCTCCCACCTCTGGAACGAGGCAGCCCGCGATCGCCTCTGGTTCGATCCAGGCACCCTGGCCCTCGGCGGGCTGGAGAAGATCGCCACCGGCAACGCAGCCGATCGGTCCATCAAGGCCGAGAAACTGTTTTCCCTGTTCTACGGCGAACTCTGCAAGTGTCTGATCGGCAGCCATCGAGTCGTGCGCTTCGCCTACGACTGGCGCCGACCCCTAAAGGAAACGGCCGTCGAACTGGCGACCTGCCTGAAGGCTCTGCTGCAGGAAACGGCGGCTTCCGGCCAACCGGTGCGCCTCCTGGCCCACGGCATGGGGGGACTCGTGGTGCGCGCCCTGGTGAAAACAGAGGAACCACTCTGGAACGAACTGATGGGCCGCAGCGGTGCCCGCTTCGTGATGCTCGGCACGCCGAACCACGGATCACACCAGATGGTGGAAACCCTGCTTGGCAAGTCAGACCTGATCCGCAAGCTGACGCGCATCGACAGCAGCCACTCGATGCAGCAGATCCTCAACATCATGGCCGGCTTCCCCGGCATGCTTCAGCTTCTGCCCAAGCCCGGCTTCAGGGAAGCCGGAGATGTTCAGCAGCGTGACGACTACTTCCAGGAGGAGGTCTGGCAGGAGCTGAAGCAGCACAACCAGGACCGCTGGATTGGAGACGGCACAGCAGCCACTCCCAGCAAGGCCGTGCTCGACCAGTCGCGCTGGTTGTGGGATCAGGAGGGCCCTGAGCTGCCCGAACAGCACAAGCAAAAGGTGATCTATGTCTACGGCCAGGCCAGCATGACCCCCTGCGGCCTCCTGGAGCAGAACGATCGCTTGAAAATGCTCGGAACTCCGGCGGGCGACGGCGCGGTGACCTGGGCCTCCGGCCCCATCCCCGGCATCGGCAGTTTCTATGCCATGCCCGTGGAGCACGCTGCCCTCTGCAACAGCGCGGCCCATTTCGCCGCAATCATCGATCTTCTCGCCACGGGCAGCACCGAGCCGGCCAGGCTGAGGGCGGTGGACACCATGCCCACGCTGCGCTCCACCATGGCACCAGTGGTCTATGACGCCGGCCCCATTCCCTATCCCACCGAGGAGGAAGTGGCCCTCAGCCTGCTCGGCGGTCGGAAGCGCCAGCCGCTCCAGGCCCGGCCGGCCCCTTGCCTGCAGGTGTACTGCAAGGCCATGGATCTGCGCTTCGTCACCCAACCGGTGATGGTGGGTCACTACCTGCAGGATGCCATCTCCGGGCCCGAGGCCCTGATCGACCGCGAGCTCGTCCGCCAAGAACTCTCGATGCGCCATCGCCTCGGCCTCTATGCCGGAGCACAGGGCACGGCCACTGTTGTTCTGCTCACCAACAACGCCGAGGAACGGCGACGGGGCAAAACCCGCGGAGCGGTGGTGATCGGGCTCGGCTCCTACGGCGAACTCAGCGCGGTCACGCTCACGGAAGCCGTGAGGGTGGGCACCCTCCGCTACCTGCTCCAGCTGGTGGATCGGCAATCTGGCGGCCCCCCCGAGGCGATCGAAGCGCCGCTTTCCGCCCTGCTGCTCGGCTACAACTCCACCACCAACATCAGCGTGGAGGATTCGGTGGCCGCCCTGGTGCGTGGGGTGCTGGCGGCCAACCAACAATTCTCTGAAGCGCGGCCGGATGTTCCGGTGCGGATCACCCAGTTGGAGATCGTGGAGCTCTACCTCGACATCGCCGCCACGGCTGCGAGGGTCCTGGTGCGGGTGGCCGAGCAGATCAACCGTGATGGCGCCCGCTACGGCATGCGCGTGGAAGCCGACCGGGAGCTCCGCCAGGGCAAAGGATTCAGCCAGCGACTCGATGCCAGCCAGGTTGTGGCCTACTGGCCGCGGCTCGAGGTGACCGATGCTGACCAGCGCCAGGAGTGCCTCTCCCCGCCCGAAGGTGCCGAACCCTTGGCCGCCAAGCCACGCCGGGCCTTCGCCGAACGACTCCGGTTCGCCTACCTCGGTCAACGGGCACGCTCGGAAACCATCCAGCATCCGCG
>Ga0209299_1000128_pt1 | contig 39406 bp, 40 predicted proteins | sample S_140806_MF_Meta_FD_187326 | JGI IMG/M metagenome (GOLD analysis project Ga0209299, IMG submission 187326) | Freshwater microbial communities from Lake Simoncouche, Canada to study carbon cycling - S_140806_MF_MetaG (SPAdes) (version 2) | ecosystem: Environmental > Aquatic > Freshwater > Lake ...
CCTTGCGCAGCCGCATCGGCCTCTTGCTGCCCTTGCGCAGCCGCATCGGCCTCTTGCTGCTCATCTTCCTCCTCCTCCTCTTCTTCTTCTTCTTCAGAATCGGCTTCTTGTTGCGCTTGCGCATCCTCATCGGCCTCTTGCTGTTCATCTTCTTCCTCTTCTTCTTCTTCAGCATCGGCTTCTTGTTGCGCATCCGCATCAACTTCTTGTTTATCTCGCGTCTTCGCCGCGTCGACCTCTTGCTGCTCTCGCAGCTTCTTTGCAGCCTCTTGCTGCTCTCGCAGCTTCTTTGCAGCTGCTTCGGCCTTTTGCCTATCGGCCTCTTGCTGCTCTTGCAGCTTCTTTGCAGCCGCTTGCTGCTCTCGCAGCTGCTTCGCAGCTGCTTCGGTCTTTTGCCTATCGGCCTCTTGCTGCTCTTGCTGCCTCTTTGCAGCTGCTTCGGCCTCTTGCTGCTCTTGATCATCCTGGGTATCACCTTGTGCTTCGGTCATGGCTTGTGTATTGAAAAGCTTCATAAACTTTTTATCTCCATTTTGAATGGTGATTTTGGCATTTTTCACCTCTTCTGAAAAGATGTCCAGTCCATTTTCGCTTCTTTCTAGCGCTCCGTTTTTGAAGGCAAGTAGAGCTTTCAATGGAAAAAATGCATTGTTTGTCGAAAGCTCTGAGATGGACCGAGTGTATGCTCCAGTATCCTCGTCATATTTGTAAAGCTTTTTCGACGTAATTTTCAAATCACAGGGTTGCTTTGATTTGACCCTGGTTACAAAGTCAGTCAGCCGCTGCGTTATGACTTCGTCGGTCATAGTATCATCCACATCAAAGTCAGTTCTAGTCGCAGCCATCTTCTGGCCTTTGGATGCGGAAGGTGCACTAGTGGGTGGAGGTGGTCTGTCTGTGTGTGAAATTGGGGCATATGTGGACTCTATCTTTGAGAGATAGCGGCCAATCATCAGCCTTACTGTGTCCATTGCAACGGGAGGCGTTAAAGACCAATATGATAGAGCACACGGGCCAATGTCTTTGACGTACATAAGCATTTTTAACTCGGGTGTTGTCTTGTTGTTAAAAAAATCGCTAAAAGTTGCATCAGTTCCGACATTTTGTAGATCTATAGTTTGAGTATGGGGTTCTTTCTCGAATCGCATCAGCATCGCACGAGTATAAAAAATCTTCTCGATTTCATCTATTTGGCTTGTCTGCGCAGCGCCTGTTTTGGCTTGTAGGTATTTTGAAATCATTTTGCGAAGCTCCTTTGTATTGTCTGTGCCAATCCAGTGTTTCCCTGCTTTTTGCAGTTTTGGTACGCCCTGTCTTGTAACAAGCTCTTGCGTGGGTGTCATGGATCCTTCTGTGACCCACACCAGATAATTTCCATCCATGATTTCATTAAAGGTTTTCGTGTCAATTAGATCGGAATAATCTGCCCAATAATTATGTGGTTGAGGCATGTTTTTTTGGGTTGCCAGAGTCTGCCAAGGATCGAGTATAAGTCTAAATACATGAGGCGTTAATGCTTGACAATCTCGAAAAGTAGATGCCACCACAAATCTGATACTTGGGGCGTCTTTGACTCTGATCTGGTTCAGGTTGTCAACAAGCGTCTCAAATGAGACACTCATTTCAGTACCGTCAAAAAAGAGCATGTATTTTTCATATATATATTACATGTATATCTCACGGAACTCGCGCGGCGTGCAGCGAAAGGTGCTTGCCCACGCTCCAGCCGACTGTGTCACGCCGTCAATATAGACTGGCGCGTTTAACAAGTCGGCAACGGTATGCATAGTCCAGCAAAGACGGGTGCGAATCTCGCGGCGCGCGGATGACAGACTCGCAGTGCCTTCGCTGGTCGGAATCGCTTGAAATGCGGTGCCTCCAAGATCGGGCCCAAGCTCGCCGGAGATGTACGATGCGCGCGCCACAAACGCGGCGAGAATCGCGTGCAGGTCGCTGGCCGAGGCCGGACTAACTGCCGCAGTGGCGTTGGCCAGTTGCAGAATGGTGCGGCTCACCGTTTCGCGCATCTGCGCCGTCGGCACCGACCGCAGCGGCTGAAACCCCGTGCAGGCAAGCTGCATGCGTACCTTGACTGTGCCGTTCGACCAGTGCTGCGCCACAAAGTCCGACAGCGTCATGTCGCCGATAACAAGCTTTGTCTCGAGCTGCGCGGCGCATACAAAACACAAGGTCCGCAGCGTCTGCAGATAAATGCAAAACTTTAGTAGCGAGCGCTTTGACACCGCAGGCTGGACCCGGTGTCCAATGACCACCGAGGCAAGATAGGCAGTTCCAGCCACAACGCCCGTGCGAAAAACCGGTAGCATACCCGGCTTGTGCATCAGGTCGCGGGCATCAGACAGACATCGAACGGGGACAAACTGAAAGACGATGCGCGACGTGCACGGCGTCACACAGGTGTTTGTGCCAGTTCTGTCCCACCGGTCATCAGCTGACGGCTCACCGTCCATCGGGTGTGCGGAAAACGCCGCTGTCCGCGCCGTCTGCCAAAGCCGGTGCCCAAGGAAAAATTGGTGTAGGACCATTGTCCCGGTGGCAATCTCTGGCGGCAAAATCGGCGCCTGACATCCGCACCTATAAAATAAACGTATAAATACACAGATTTACATTATAAAAAGACTATTTACCGAGTGTGCATGTGACATTTGCCGCAGCCGCACTGCAGACACAGCGATTCTCCGTTGGATACGGTGTGGCCACACACACCACACACAATATTGTCCTTTTCTGGTGCACAGTCGCAGCCAGAGGTCAGACAGGCTCCGCGGTTGACGTGTGACGTAAACAGTGCAAACTCCTCTGGATCTGGCGGCTCTCGCATGCACAGGTCCGGCTCGCCATCCTCTGCCTGTCGCAGCCGCAGGTCACGGCACGCTGCGCGCGTGGCCGGATGCCAGGCAATGTCGGCGCTTTCCACAACAAACGTCACATCGGAAAGCCGGGCGCGAAGGATTTCTGCTGTACCTGGAAACGGCATGCAGAGAACAACAACCTGCGCGGCCTGTAAGCAGCGGTATTTTCAGTCGGCTCCGTACCTTCTTATCTATCACCCGGCTCAGAAATGCATCCAGGCGACTGGGCTCGGTCGACAGCATAAATCGAACAACCAAATGCGTGACCTGCAATCAATGTGTAAGAGAAAGCACAAAATGCCGTGCTTTGGCGAGTACCGTATCTTCCGGTGCGTACTTGACAACCTCAAACATGCTGTGGGCCACCCGCACAAACGGGAGCAAGCGTGCCTGCTCGCGCTCCGGCACGCGGCCAAGCCACGCTGCCACGTCCGGCAACACGGCAAAGCTTGGCAGCTCCACCGGCCGGCGAGCAGCCAGCGCCTCAGACACGAGGGCTGCAGGGTACCTGATAAGCGGCATGGCGCCTAACGGCCGGCCAGAGGGCGGCGGTTATGAGCACGGCAAGCCCCCACACCCAAATCATCGTTTTGTCAGCCCTAAAAATGAGACTCTGTAAGTATTTTACCCGGTTTTCATCCCAGACGAACAGGCCTGTAGTCAGCTCGTCCGTTTCGCAGCCCTGCGCCGTTGCGTTGCGGGCTGGTTGCCAGCCCGGCTGGTCGGGCAGCGCAAAGTTATACGACAGCATGGGTGCAAGCACCGACGTGGCGTCGTCTTCAGTGTGCTCGGCGCCAAGCACGTGCAGAATCTCGTGAAACGCCGTCTGACGCGCCCCACTGCTAAAGGCGTCAAACACTGCAGCGTAAGAACGCGTGGCGCTGCAGCGGCTGTCCACATACGCCAGTCCAATTGTGCGACTGTCATCCGCAAACCGCCGTGACGAGATGAGCAGGTGGACGCACGCCTGCGCCGGCCGGGTCGCTGCGTACGCAGCCAGCGTGGCGGATGGGGTGGCGTACACGCCCAGACTTATTGGCTGTACGCTGTGAATGGCCAGCAGCAAGTTGCTGTCATGCATGCGAAGCTCGCGGTTCGCGGCCTGTATGGTCCTGTACGCGTGCGTCCGCCAGCCCTCTAGCGAGACAGAGAGCCGGGCTTCGGGAGTCACGTCAAACGCCACACTGCATAACAGCGTGGCACGCGTGACAGACGCCGCAGCGAGCAGAAGCAGCCAGACCGCCTGCATACTGACGCTACCATACGCGCAGCACAACCATATTCCAATTGCTGTCATCACATGCAAGGTGCCGCCGGCGCCACGCCCGAGCGTGTGCCGCCGCCAGTGACCTATGGCCGGACAATCAGCGAACAGACTGTCGAAGAGCTCTACCACATCCTGATCAAAAACATGTGGGAGACCAAGGTGCCACCGGAGGAAGCGTCGCCTGAACTTTTGCGCGCTGCCGAGTTTGTGCTCCGGGGCATGAAAGAAGAACGTGAGGCAGTCATGTACGACCCGGACTGCTGGATTCAGCGAGCCGTCTGGTTTGCGATTGACGTGTGCGAGAAACTGCTAGAGGGCCGGCTTGCCGAAGTGGAATACGACCTGTTCCCCGACAAGGCTGGCCCGTTTCCAGCGCCGACATTTGCACCGCCGCTGTGTCCACTGGCTCCGCCAGCGCTGAAAGAAGAACGCGAGCGTCTGCAGAGTGCGGTGCAGCGATACGCAAACGAGTCTACAGAGAAAATCGATTTGATTTACCAGCGGGCAGTGCTGGAAATTCATCTGTCTGAGCGTTATCATGCCGACCGGGTCCGCGTCTTTGACGAGAGGCCGCCGCTCATGCTGCTGGACAGTGTATTTTTTCTGCGGTCTGGCGAGTTTGGACTTTCTGAGGAGGACGAGGCCATGTACCAGCGCCTCAGCACATTTATCAACACGCTACTGGAACGCCACTACAGCGGGGAAATGGCGGAAACGGGAGTACCTTTTCTTCCGCACGTCCACAACGTCTGTCGGTGGGTGTCGTACATCAACGCTGAGCAGCCGGTCGTACACATTGACGTGGCCGTTGGCGGCGGGCGCACGCGCGAAATGCTCCGCAGCACCACCGGCGTCTGCTGGGTGAGCTCGAACCTGGCTGGGTTTTGTGCGCGCAACCTGATGATGGTAGTGGATGCTGAAAATGTGTGGGATTTATTATGCTATCTAAACGCAAAGTATAACAGCTGATACGACTATTTGTTTGGACTTATGATTACAACATATGCACGTCGATCCGCGCGCTGCAAAAACAAAAGATTAGCAATAGCTAGTTGCTGGAGCAAAACGTGTTACCGGAAGAGCCTTCAACTGCGTGCTAAATGGCGTGGGCATTGCTGCTTGCGCTCCTGCTGGTTTGTACATGCGGTGCATCCCGGGAAGAGCAGACGATCAATCCCGACGTGGCTTTCTTGCGGCTGGGCCCAAATGCCGTCTGCGGTGACGCCGTTGCCGGTCATACGCTCATATGTTTTGACCCGGCTACGCCGGTGCCGATTGGATTTGGTGCCACGCTACGCGTCTCGCCGGCGCAGCTGACCATTGCCAGCGGTAACACCACAATCGGCATCACTGCGCAGGGCGCTGTCGTTGTCAATGGCGCGGCCGCCGGACCGCCAGGCACGCTGACGCTGGCTGGCACTCGGATCAACCGCATCGACGGAGTCTGGACTGTACTTCGCGAGACACTGTTGTCCCCGTCCGGCGCTGTCCAAGAAGTCTGTGTGATCAGCACGACCGTCTGCGGCATCCGGCTTGTCCTGTCTGCCGACGAGCCGTCCATTGCTGTGGTGGCGGGCAACCGGATAATTATCGACGACGACATCCCGTTGCCGTTTGTTCTCGGCGCGCTTTCCTCGGGCACGGCGCACGTCATTTCACGCTGGAGCATCTTCTCGGCACAATCGCACGGCGAGCTCGTGATTGAGACGCAAATCCCGATTGACGGCACAACAACGTGTAGATTGCACCAGTTTGTTAACAGCTCTCGCTGCGGGCGCGCGTACTACAGACACGTTTGTGGATACGGGTGGCAAAACCTTTCCTTTCTCACACTGTTTTACAGGAAATTGTCACCGTGCTCCCGCTGGACGAGTGCTTTGTGCTAACTGATGTGACGCGCGCGGCGCTGGACGCGGACGATTCGGTGGTGGCTGCCCTGCTAGACTCGACGCTGCCGCTGGGCGTGCGCTTTATGACTGGACTTTTTTTTACAAACACAGAATGCGATGCACCACACAGTGCACTGGCAAATGTCTCCTTGGGGGTGTGTGATACCACAGGTCGCTTTATGTTTGATTGCATGTCAGCACTTTAAATACACCCATACGCACATTTATTTCCTCTTTGTCACAAACCGACGCACATTTTCCAGCGCTGGAATCCGGATGTACTCGCTGGTCTTCTCGCTGACCAGGCTGCGAATCTGTAGGCCAATCTCAGCCTGCAAAATGGCCAGCGCAGGCAACACGCAATAGTGCTCGGTCAGGTCGCCAGGAACAAAAGCACGGATGCGTTTCGGGTGGCGGCGGAGGTTGATCGGATGACGCGTATGCCCGTGCTCCGTTGTCACTGTAACAACGACAACGCCTTCCGTGTGAAACCACGTGTACGAGACGCTCTGGCTGATGCCCAGAATGTCTGTCGCCTGCAGGGTTTTGAGAACAATCGTTCTTTCCCTTTCAATTGGCATGGCAGCGGCGCAGACCAATGTGCCCAACTCGCCAGTCTTCTACTGCAACGCTGTAAGAGCTTATCATATCAATACATTACATTAATCCTTGCTTGTCTTTGCAGACTATTCTGCAGTGTGTGGTGTGGCCTGCCGTGCCCGACAGCGCTGGCCCAAGGCCAACTATCGCGGACATTCTTCAGACCATCTCGCCTGCCGGATGGACCATTGTGATTACCTCGTGCACAACCCCATGCTTGATTGATTCTTGCAGCAAGATACCATCGTCCTGCACTGGCGAAGACTCGATCTCTTTTGACACGACCTATCTGGACGTGCCAAATATCTTGATCAGACACCACCGCGGAAACGACAATCCGCTGACGCTTGTGATGGACCGGGTTTGTACTAGAAGCAATCACATCTTCTTGCTAACACTATTTTTTGTGTAGGAAACATGGACCGGAGAGGCCAACAACAACGAGACATACCCGTGCACGCCGTTTGTGATTACCACAAACAATGTCACAGTCACCAATTTCAAGTTCAGCACCGACGACTGCGTAGCACAGCTTCCGGGCTGGTTTCCAATATCCGGAGTACCGCCAAGACTTTTTTGGCTCATGTCCACGCCGGTTATTGTGCAGAGCGACAGTGCACAGCAGACGCAGCTGCGCAGCCTGTCCTTTTCTTCAAGCAGCACTGTGGCCAGCGGCAGTGACGCTGTTGTTCGTATCATTCCGCGTGTCGAGGGCACCATTATCAACCTCAACGGCTCTGTCTTTAGCAGCATTGTTGGTCGCGTAAGTCTCAGCAGCCCCATTTCGCTCTGCGATTCGAGCGCGTCAGCCACGCCGGCGCTGCTGATCTCCGTCTACAGCGGCACGATCACGCTATCGTCCACACGAGCACTGACCCTGCGTAACGATGTCGGAGCCACTTCTCTTGGGGCGTGGATGGGCAGCACGGACGTCGAGTCGGGCGTTCCCGACGCCGCCTGCCCCGTGTGTCTATCAAAGGAGGATCTGCACCGCACACACGTGATCTACATCATTGTCGGGAGCGTGATTGGCGGCTTCGTTTTTATTGTTGCCACTGTGCTTATCATTGTGCATCTGCGTCACCGCTTAAAGGCCGACCAGCTTGCCGAAAGCAACATAAAACAAGATTAAATTTTTGTATATTTCGTATTATAATTTCAGTAGTTGATCCGGTGTGCGGTGGAAAAAAATCAGATTGTTCGTTGTTGTCGCGTACAGGTCATGGCCGGTCGGCAAGTGGCGGTAGTGGACAATCCGGTCGTGCGGAATCCGCTGCCAGTCATCCGCGATCCGCATGTTGATCAACAGACACTGCAAACTGTCAATGTCAAGCAACGGATAATCGTACGTGTCGGCCGAAAACGCGTCCAGCAACCCGGCATGGCCAACGGCCAGAACAACCCCTGGCAGCTCAAGCGCGGCCAAGCCGCCGACCGGGAGCGCTCGCCACCGAGCAACAATCTTGTTCGCCTCGCGCAGATCGGGCCAGACATGACAAAGCGAGAGTGTCGACTCTGCGTTTGTTGCTTCCGGGATGGTGTAATCCGGAATAGCCAAAGCGGCCAGCATGACCGCCTGCAGGTGGCCACACAAAAGTCCGGGAACGCCGCACGAATCGATCATGCCGCGCATGTCGTCAAACTCGGTGTTGATTGGCCACACGCGGCGGCAGCGCGTGCACTGCACCGCGTTCTGCGCCACCAGCAGATCGCGCAGCTGCATCCCACTTGTGGCTGCGTTGGCGCCCAGCAAAAGTCCGCGGTCCTCACAGCCTCCAAGCACTGGATTCAGCATGGGCGGCGTAAAGTACTGAAACGAGTCGGTTGTCAGAATCTCTGGTGCAGCGCCTGCCTCCAGAAGCAAGCGGCACGGGCCTGGCTTGAAGATTGCCGTCTGAGGCGCAAAAATTGTTAAAGCTGTCAGCTGCTCCGAGACAAAAAAATCGACGTTGAAGGAGCCGCGAAAAATCGTGTGAAGGCCGTGGTTGAACCGCACTCGTAGATTCCGCATGCAGTGAACCACGCGGATCCGCCGTTCCGACACAATCTCGAGCGAAATGTCCGGATTCCACAGCAGCCGAGTGTCGCTAGCAACGTCACAGTGTGTGTCGGATCCGTTTATGGGGCGTGGAGTGCGGAATGTCGCGCACTTGTGCGTCACTTTTGCGCCGGGAAACAACATGGGTGATCCGGCCAGATCCGTCGGCAGCGGATTGGTGCAGAGCCACACAGAGTGGGGGCACGGCAGCGACACGCCCGTCTCAAAGGGCTGTAGATAGGTATCGCACCGCCTACACAACACAAGCCCGGCTGTTTCCTCCAGCTCAAGCGGTTCAGCCAGTTGGCACAATGAGCGACAGGTTGCCACAAGACAGATGTGCGAGGACAGGTGGCACGGGCGACATAGGATGTGCTTGCACTCGGTCAACTGAACGGCACCAAGAACACTGCCGCACGAGTCACACGCCGGCATGATAAACTGACATGGCCAGCCACTATGGACGGGCTTCAGACAAGGGCGACCAGATATCGCGTGCCGACCAACCAACATATGGCGTCGCCTGGCGTATTATCACACACTCACGATGCAAGCGCTGCTGCTGTTGCTCATAGCGCCGCTTGCGAGCGGCGCGTGGTGCGAGTGTGCCCACAACAACGCAGGCGGATTTAACAGTCTGCTCGATTTGCCGCAGCTTGCGCGGCCAACCGTTCGGGTTGGCGACACTCTCGTAGCCTTGAACGCTACTGTGCTAGACACGGCGGCCGATCCGCAGAGCGTGGTGGCTTTCTTGGCGGCCGAGTTTACAGGCGGTCAGCCTATTGTGGCCGCCCAGCTGCGGTCACGCTGTCTGCGGTACGATCGGGGCGGCTTCCAGGTCATGATCAAGACAAGCATTGTCATGGCTACAAGACGAGGCGAATATCTACACTGGAGCCACATTGAGCTAAATCTCTTTGCCGCCTGCAGCCAAATGTCGGAAAATCTTACATTTCACACAACGCGGCGCGAAATGCAGGTCTTGCAGCTGAACCTGCGCATGCTGGACCACGCAGTTGACCCGCTTGGGCCGCTGGTTGATTTCAGCGTGACGGTGTGCATGCCGCGCGTCACGGCGCCGGCAAACGACACGCAACGCTGGGTGGGAAACGAGTACAACACGGACGACATTGCTGGCGGGCTGTCCTGGTGGCGAAGTGCGCGCACGACAGGCGACGTGGCGCGTCGCATTCTCATTTGTGGCCCCGCAGCGGACGACGAGCCCGCCGGTCTTTTCTACGCGCGTGCATCAGCGCGGCCCTACGTTCAAGTGTGTTCGTTTGAGGATGCCGTGCTGTGTGCGGCCGACGCCATGCTGTTAAACCATGCCATTGAGATGGAGTTTCTTACACATGACCATACCCTGAGTGACTTTGCCCGCGGGCTGGTTCCGCTTGAACCCGGTGTTAATATCACTCGCGTTATCCACGGCAATCGCATTTTTCTCACAGGCGAAACGTCCCACTGCTACGTCTATATTGTCGACATGACGGTCAACGGCATCAACCGACAGATTGCGTCGCTCATCTTTTACCGGGCATACGATGTGGAAGGCACTCCTACCGCGGTCGAGCTGCTTCACCAGATTGATCTCGAGCTCGAGGCTGCCGCACTGCCGTACAGCGACGAGGGCACCTCGAGCGACTGCAACTATCAGCTTGAAACAACCATGGGGCACGCATGCGACCGGCTGGTCATGGGTGACAGCGCCGTCGAGTTTGGGGTGAGCACAAGCGCCGCAAACCCAACCATCGGCTTGCGCAACGGCGTACCGTGCACGCCGGCAACCACATCGACATGTCCGGCCATCGAACTGCCGGGTGCAGCATTCAGCGGCGCCACCGTGGCCGGCATTATCATAGGCTCACTAACGTGGGCCTTGATTGCATCTATTGGCGTTGCCACTGTGATCGAGTTTACAGAGAGCCGCAGAAAAGGACGGCGCCGCACAAAAGAGCGCCAATCGCCGCCAGTCACGCGACCAAAGCCGCCAACAATTGTTAGCAAAGTTAGCAGCGGTCAGATGCAGCGTCCGCAGGCGGTCAGATTACCCGCCCAACGTAGCGACCGGGCAGTTATGAATCGCTTTTTGTCCGAACTGGGCGTGGAGGTTCTTCGTAAATAAAATCAAATTTATTTATTTATTTATTTTTAGTTTATCCTTGTCTAATTCAAAAAATATAATTACACTTTGCGGGATTTACCGAACTTATTGTAGGCCAAAAAGGCGTCGGGGCTGTGCGAAAATCCGAGCCGGTCGCTGATTTTCGTGTAGAAGCGGTCAATCATGACCACAAGTGGCTCGGCAATAGCGGGAGGGTAGTGGTTGACCAGCGTGTACAGGTAGTTTGTTGGATCGGTGCTCCGATCGACAATGCGGCACGCAACCATCCGCGCGCGGCGCACCAAGCCCTCGACGCTCATGCGCCGCGTGATAAAGCGCACAATGCACGGGATCAGATCGCCAGCCGACTCTTTCTTCTCGATGATGGTGCGCTCTATCAGTCTGTCAACAAACTTGCCCGGAAAGCTGATGCGGTCACTCGCGTCCACACTGTAGACGATAAAGGCCATCACCACCATCCGCACCGTGGTGGTAATCTCGCCGCACTCGAGTCGTCGGCACTCCTGCTCCTTATTCAGCGTCCACTCGCACGAGAGCTCCTTGATGTGCGGGGCCGTCTGAAAAATGTCGTCGTCGGACACGGTCGCCAGCAGCTCGGGCGCCGCGGCTAGCAGATTGTACAAAAGAAGGTTGTAGTAGTACACGTCGGCAAGCAGCCGTGTAACGTCGTCTTTCTCAAAGCAGGTGACATAGTCGAGCATCTGGTCGTTGGGCGGCGTGCAAATATCGAGCGTCTGGGTCCCCTGCAGGCTGGTGACCATCTCGTTGTACTTTAAGCAGTTGTCGCGCGGTCGCAGATGCACCACACCGTCGTTGGTCAGCCGAACAGTCAGCGGCACATTGCGCGGAAGCCGCATCTTCTCTTCCAGCACACGGAGAATCGGAGGCACCCCGAGCGGCGGGTTCAGCATAATGTTTAACGCAATCCGCGGCGGCTGGCACCTGTCGGGCGAAATGTCCAGCCGATAAAGCGCGTGTTCGTCGTGTATGTAGTCAGTCGCGGTCGGCTTGGGTTTCGACGTATCGGCCTGCTTGTTGGACTTTGCCTGGTCCTGTTCCGACTCCTTGTTCTCTGAGGGGGGCGGCGGACAGAATTTCGCCACCTCGGGATCCAGCTCGTAGGGCGTTGTGTCGCAGACGCGCGGATACTCAAGTCCGCAGGCAATCAGCGCCGGTATCATGCCAGTGCACCGCAGCTTCGACAGCTCAATCAGCCGGGTCTTGATCATGAGGAGCGAAAACTCGTATTCCTCCGTCTGCTCCTTCGACCACTTCTCCTGGTTGGGGACAAACACCGCGCGGTTGGAGAAATCGTTCAGCTTTGGCTTCTCGCCGTTCATCAGACGGTTGATAAAAAGCACCTCCTGTCCGTTCAGCCACATCATCAAGCTGTGCGAGAAATAGACATGCGTCCTCGTCGAGTCCACCAGCAGCTGGTCTTCAAACGCCATTGCGTGTAGGATGCGGAGAACGTTGACCGCCGCATCGGTCATGACGCGCGGTGGCTGTAGCGCTAGCAGCGCGGTACTGCAGACGTAGTTCTTCACGTGCTTCGCCTGCTGGATCGACGATACCATGGCTTCCACGGCCATCTTGACGCTCACCACCAGTCCGCGTGCCGCGTGCGACAGCGCCTCGTTGCGCCCCTTTTCGTTGCCAACGTCCAGACCAGACAGGATCAAAAGGCCAGGCCGCAGCTTCATCGGGTCTTCTGGCAGCTCGGCTAGCTGACCAAGCACGCCAAACGGGGCCGAGTGCTCGTCCATGCAATCCATGGAGCCCGAGGTCTGCAGCATGCAAAGCAAAAAGTCGTACGGAATCGGCATGGCCGACGCCAGCAGCAGGTGACGCATCGGCAGCTTCTGCCCCGACAGAAGCAGTCGCATGGTGCACTCGGCTTTCCACGCCGCGCAGATGGCTGGCTTCATCGCCTTCATTGCGCGCACCGGCACCTTGACCTTGCCGCCCTCTTGCGCCGCGATCGTGTCAAACGCAGCTACCAGCAGCGGGATCGGCGGCAGCAGCATGCGCGTCAGCAGCCAGTGCCCGCTCGTCTGAATGTCAAGCATGGCCAGAATGTGGTGAAACACGATCCGGCCGCATTTCGCGTCGCTCAAGGCAAGCGGGTCATTCCAGCCGCGGTGAACAAATGCCGGCGGCTTCATGCCCGAGATCGGGATCCAGCGGGCCACAATGGCTGGGCTGACACCATCGCGAATGTCGCCGAGCGTGTTGGTTGCGCCGAGGGTGCCCGTGCCGACCTTGACCACCAGCGTGTGCACCGGCTCATACCGCTTGCCGTTCTCCGGCGGCTGGGCCGACCGTCGCTCGCCGTAGCCGTCGCCGCCCCATGTCAGCGTCTGCGCCTCGTGCTTGGGCGCCACCTCATTGGAAAAGGTAAGCACACTGTTGTGGCGCGCCATGTAGGTAGCCATGCCGGCGACCGGGTCGCCAAACAGGTTGCCAAACAGCGACGCCGAGCACTCCTCGGCCTGCAGATACTTCATCACGGCCTGCTGGATCTTCTCGTAGGTAAATGTCTTGCCGATCGACGATGGCCCGACCATGCACGCCTGGCCGATGATGGCCTGGTCGTACACGTTACCGACAAAGATCTGCATAAACATCATCAGGATAAACGTGCACATACCGTGCCCCGCCTGCGCACCGAGCATGTAGAACAGCCGCTGGAAGACGCCAAAAAGCCCCTCGTGGACAATCAGTCTGCGCAGATCGGCAAAGATGCCCAGGCACACCTGACAGTCGGCAATGTGCTCGCCGTTTGTCTTGACCGTGTGAAAGATGCCCTTGTGACTCGCGGCCACTCCGCAGCCGTTGCCGCTCGACGTGCGCAGCGCCTCGTGATACTCGGCCTGCAGCGCCTCGATTGCCTTCTCGTAGCGCAAGCCGCTCTCCACCAGCACATCCACGAGCGGCGACAGCGACCGCAGTTCCCAGTCACACAGCGCCTGCACCTGCTTGAAATCAAGCTCGGGCCCCTGCGCAAACGGAATGAAGCACGGCCGCGCCACCAGGTCCATGTTCACTGCGTGCCGCGGGCAGACCCCGATAACGTGGTACGCCGTGTCGCTTTGCACCACTCCGCGGGTCCAGGCCAGCGGAAAGTCCTTTAGCGGCGCGTTCTTGTCCAGCACCCGAAACATCAGGTTCTTGGCCCACGGCGACTGGATGCGCTGGGTCCACAGGTCGGGTCCAAACGCGTGCATCATCCGCTCGGTGATCTGGGCGGCCGAGAAGCTCAGCAGATCGTCGATCACCAGACACTCCTCGCTCTCGGCGTCGCACTGGTCTTCGAAAAATGCCGCAATCTCATGCATCCGCAGCTGGTGTGGCGCGTCAGTGCGCACCCGCTTCGCACTCGGCTCTCCGCTGCACTTGTCGGCGCGCCGCGCCTCCTCAATAATCCGTGTCAGGCACTCCTCGGCATCAATGAACGAGAGCACAAGAGCAGCCCGCGGCGGCAGATCGCCAAACGTGCACTTGACCGGCTTGTCGGTAAGCTGGATCTCTTCGACCATCACGCGGACGTTGAAGCGCATGCATTCCGTAAAAAGGCGGGAAATAAACGGCACTGAAATTTCAGCCACCTTTTTTACACGGGAAATAAAAAAATTAGCGTGAAAATTTGCGCGCGGTTTTTTCTGTACCTTCAGAACGTAGCTGTTGCGAACGTCGATTGCGCGACACACGGCCGAGAACACGGTCTGTCACAGCAAAGGAGAGGTGAGCCATGAAGCAGAGATACAGAGCAACACATGTCATTTACCCTGGTTTCGCGATCGATTGATCTGCAGACTTCCGAAACATCGTCCTCTGAGCACGGCAACATGGAGAAGCGCAAGCGCGAGAGGGAGGATGACGAGGACCGTGCGCCGACTCAGGCACAGATGTCGGGTGCCCCGGTGCTCAGCGTGTTCACGGGAGATTCCGTGCTGACGCGCTACACGGGTATGACTGCGCGCTGGTCCAACGGGTCCCGTGAGCACTGGTTCACAAATGTGGACAAAATAACGGAATTTGGCGGGAAGTTAACGGTCCAAACGGTCAACGGTCACTGGCTGTTCTACCCAAAAATTGACGTGGACGAGCCGTTACTGTTCGCCGGCGACCCGGCAGCGGTACGTGCTTAAAGTGACACGGTATCACCCATACACTAACCATATCTATTGCATCAGATTGGCTTGATTGTGCTGGATGATTTGGTGGTAAATCTGATCCCACACGAGAACGAGCAGCTTGCCGTCTGGCCTGGCGGTATGGTCATGGTACCGCTGACTGCGCGCTTCAGCGTCAGTGGACTGTCGCTCTTTGTATGGACCGTCGAGCTGTCGCCACTGGGCCAAACGGTCTGCTGTCTGTGCATCGAGCTGGACACGGGCATGTCCGGGTTCACGCGCAGCAGTATGGTGTTGCCGCACGAGCCTTTGATGCTTGTACCGTACGGTAGTAGGTGTCTGGTACTGCTGACAAACCACGCGCCATATGAAGTATACGCATCCGGCTACACGATCGAGCGTGCCGACAAATTCTACGTGGCCTCCGACGGGTTCATTTACTACGGCACAGGCATCGCGTGCTGCCCGTCTCCCTTTGGCGCCTGCAGCGCACAATGGATACAGGGCGTTCCCCTAATGAGATACACAGTCTTGACAGACAACCATCTCTCGATTTTCCTGACAGCTTCTTAGCATCCTTTGATTTTCTAAATTCGGACATTACAAAAGCGCCGCAACTAACCGCCACCGAGTGCCAGCCGTGTGCCGAGCTCGAACACCGGGTCTTTTCGCGCGTCCCGTGGCCCATCGACATTCTGTTCCCTGTTGACACGCCGGCCGTGCTGCTGCTCCCGACGCTGACCGACCTCGACGACGGCTCCACCCTGATCACCTACGCCTCGGCGAGCGGGCTGAAGATCGAGATCCACAGCGTGGGCTGCGCCATCAAACCGGTGATGCCACAGCCCACGCTGCTGCTCCAGCAGCGTTCGCGGCCGCCGTATGTCTGGACACCGGGCCCAACGTTTCTAAAGCTGACGCTGTATCTTGTGGACCGGACCATGCGGGCCAAGTTCCACAACGGGCGGTTCGACGTAAGCGTGAACGGTCATTCAATCTTCTACAACTGCGCGCACGGCCGCCGTGTGCGCCATTTCCGCGTACGAAATGTTCAGCCCTGCTACCGCCGCCAGAAGCGCCGACGGGAACACGCGGAGAATCCCCCAACAACAAACATCCCCGCCGTTCGTACCAACGAGTGCCAGCTGCCGACGCTATCGTGTGATACGGTTTTGGACATTACGCCGACACTGGAGGACAAGACGGCGTGGCGCCTGCGCCAGAGCATCGCCACTGTCCACACGTTCGCCGAGGAGCTAAATGCCCCGGATTTTCTACCCTCTTTGATCTAATTGTATACCCGTTTAATACTATCTTTATAATAAAAACGGAGGAATCATCGGTATGGTAAAAGTCGACGACAGCTCTTCCCATGTTGAGCCGTGCAGCAAATACGCTATGCCGGCCTCGAGCGCAATGTCGGTCGGAATGGCCGAGCTGCTGCACAAAACAGTCGCATCGCCCGACAGGATATTCTGTCGAATGGCGAGCCGAAACGGCAGCGTGGCCGTCGGCAGCTCCACAAACAGCGGCACTTCAATCATCGCGCGGAAAAATACAAACACCCGGTCGCTGCCATAGAGCAGAATCCAGGCAATAGAGAGATCGAGCACCAAAATCTGGTCGCTCTGCGAGGACGGGCACTTGACGGTCATCGGGTACATCACCATGCTAGAAAAAAGCGCCGCTGGCTTCCCGGCCACAAGCGGCACGGCAATCCGGTTTGCTATACCCATATACTGGATGTAGCCGCACGACGGCGTCCAGGACGGGTCGATGTTAATCACGTTCTCGGGCGCCGGCGTAATCTCTTTGCCGTAAAAAAGAATGCACCCGACAACGCGAAACTCGTCAAGCGCCGAGCGTAGATAAAGCACAAGCTCGCTGTGCTCCGGCAAGATCCTCGTCAGCTCGCCGTCCACCAGCATGAACCGACACCGGTTGTCGCGCGGAAACATAAACACATTCTTGCTGGCGCCAATGCCCACGTTGATAGCATAGGGATGCAGCGCTTCCCGCAGCGCTACGCAGACCTCCTTTTTGCACGCTCCCACCCGCAGCTGATGCTCGGCCCTCGCAATGGCCATCTCCTGGTTCGCCGCAATCTCCGTCAGCATCTCCCGCGAAACAGCCTCCGCAAAGCTGTGGGCCTTGGCCTCTAGATAAAACTCGGGCCGGTTGGTGCGGAGAAACAGCACGCGCGATGGCCCGGCTCCCACCCACAACAGCCAGTGCGGCGTGTCCGAGGTGACGTCCATCCACGAAGCAATGATGCAATTCTTTGCAGCGTTTGGATCCCCGTCGTCATATGACACCACGCATTCGGGACATATGATCTGACTGGCCTGGAAGAACACGTCAGATGTGGGGATTCCGCAGCGTTGGCACACCATATTTAGCTGCGACATTGCTCGTGCTCGCAGTGGCCGCCACCTTCGGGGTGTATGAGCTGAAAGCCAACCAAACCCAGCTTCTGACAACGGTCACCACCCCGGCGATATTTCGCGCCACGCTGCCGGTGAATGAGACTCGAGTTTTTTTCCGCCCTCAAAACAATTCAATTTTTCCCGTGTGGCGCCCTAATTTATAAAAAAATACACGTGTATTGGATGCACAATAAACTACCACATTCTACGAGCTCTTGGCCTCGACAAGCTTCACCTTCTTGGGCTTGATCGGATCTTTCACGATGATCAGGTTGCCGCTGCGCTGCAGCACGTTGAACACGTCGCACCGCCTGATGGTCTTGCGCCCGGCAATGCGCGCCAGCATCGCCGCCCGCTGGCCAACCGTGCTGGCAATCACGGTGCAGAACAGCCCGCTCAGCTTCGTCACGGACTTGTTGCTCATGGGGATGCCGTTGACCGAAAGGATCCGGCCCATTCGGCCGCTCGACGGGTGTGGGCTCAAAGCGCTCTTCTTCTTCTGGCGGTGGCGGACCGCCGTGGACTGCTGCGTAGGCTTTGCCATTGTTATCTGTTCTGGGGCAGAGTGATAATGACGGATTGGCCTCAGACCCTCATTATCACTCTGCCCCGTGCCAGATGTCAACTCTCATGCAGCGCGTGTTCTCCGGGCGCCAGGCACCCTCAACCGCCGCCACCGAGTCTGTGTCCAAAGTGCAGCCCGGCAAAAAGACCGTCCCGATGAAAAAGACCAAGATCAAGAGCAAGGAGATGATTGGGCAACCGGCTGTCCTGTTCCGCACCAGCAAGCTGCCCAAGCGCTCGCGGCAAGGCCTTCGATGCTTTGGTCGCACCCGCTCGACCATTGAAGCGGTCGTTGCGTACGAACTGGATGCCATTCTTGCAGCCACCCGCGCCATGCCGAACATCAAGACCATTACACCGCGCACCGTTATGGCTGCCCTGTACTCGGCCATGTCGCTGGAGCGCGCCAGAAGCGTGATTGATCTCGTGCGCGCACAGCCGGGTGGGGAGGAGTTGTTTGAAAGGGCCACTCGTGCCAAGCGTGTTGAGAAGAAGTAAACTCTTTTTTTTTGTTTTATTGTGAAATACAAGAAAAAAATCAAAATCACTCTGTTGTTGCCGCCCGCTTCTTCTTGGAAGAGTTGCAGAGCTCAACCACCGCATGCAGCAGCGCCGATGTCTGCACGCGAGATGGCAGCACAGTTTTGCGGCGGATATGATCCGTGTCGGGCTCGATCATCGATGTCGGCTGCACGCTCGAGTGAAAAAAGCCGTTGTTCTTCTTGCCCGGGTCCAGATGCAGCGCAGCCGAGGTCATGTCCATCTGGTCAAAGTGCATATCGCCGAGCACTTCCACGATGGCATTCAGGAACTTCAGGGCTTTGGGGCTGATGCGGCGCGAGCCACCCAGGTACTGGCGGACTTTGCCGCTTTTCAGCGCAGCCGGGCTGCGGCGGGACTTTTGTCCGACTTTCTTCGTCTTCTGGCCACGGGGCTCTGACATTCTGTCAGGGAGGGGAGGAAGATGGGTTGTGGCCATTTTCCCTCTCCATCATGACTGAGGCACCGCCATCCCGTAAGATGACAGAAGACAGATTGGATCCATACTCACCAAGAGGTTTTGTCACGTTTACAGAGGAGTTTCCGGCCAGCGGCAAGCAGACGTTCCGTATGTTTTTCTGCTATGTAGTTGTGCCGATACCAACTCTTACTTTTTTATAGGTACGGGCGGGCTGCCAGTCCTGACCCCCGCGGCGCGCAAGCTGGCCGGCGCCACTGCCATTCAGCAGATGCAGAAGGAGTACACGCTTGACGAGGTGCGCGGTCTCTATTTTGAGGATCGGTCCGGCTCGGACAAGAACAAGATGCCGCTGATCCACTTTGTCGTCGGTTCCGACATCAAGACACGTGAGGTGGTCGCTGTGCTGCCGGCCGACGGCTTTTGTCCGTTTGGCGGTCTGATCACCGCGCGCCCGCCAGAGGACGAGCCAGCGTACGAGGTCGAGACAATCGGCAGCACCCATGTGCGCTATCCGTGGGCAATGAACGCGCTGAGTGCCGTTGAGCGCACATCGATGAACGCCTATCTGCCGTTTTTCAATGCCGGCAACGAGATTGGCAAGATTGCCGAGGATGCAGACTCGGCCAGCACCATCATCATTCCTACTCCGCAAGCAGCCAACATTGAGCTCATTGTGCAGGAAGAGGTCAACAAGTATGCGCGCGAACACCCGGGCGTGCTGCACTCGCATACGCCGTGCGAGCTGCTGAGCCGCGAGGAGCGCCGCAAGCTGGCGATTGAGAGCAACTTCAACTTTGGCCAAAAGGGCAGTGAGCTCAAGGGGCAAACCCAGGTGCTCAAGCAGGGCGCGCGCATCACCACCAACGGATCGGCGCTGCCGTTCAAGATGGGCATCTTTACGTCGACCCGGTCGGCCGTGGACACGCGCAAGAACGCGCAGCAAATACAGCGCGCCAAGCTGCTTGCCGACTACGAGGACGTTGTCAAGGCGATTTTTGGCACGACCGACAATCTGAGTCTGAATGTGGCCGCTATGCAGTCGCTCATGCGCTGCGCCGAGCCGATGCGCAAGCTGATGGCCGAGGTGCCAGAGCTCACGCTCGAGGGAACCGCGCTGTTTTTCCAGATGATCGAGCCCAACCGCATCTACCAGATGACTCTCCCGCGCATTGATGGCCCCGACAACAAGCCGCTGTCGCTGCGCCAGCTCTACGAGCTGCAGTTCCTGCGCGATCCCGAGCTGACACCGCTACTTGCGTTCAGCCTGCAGATGGACTGCTGGAAGGTTGCCTCGCGCCGCCCCGAGGCGTCGATTGGTTACACCTTTCCGACCATGATGATCATCGGGCTGGTCCCAGTGGTGCCGCGCGTCAAGACGGTCAGCGCAGCCGAGTCCACCATCTCTCGCGAGCGCGCGCTCGCGATGATGGAAAAGATGGAAGCGCCGTCTGTGGTTCCCGTGCCAAACGCAATCTGCGCGCCGGAAAACGACGATCAGATTGTTGCCCAGGCGCTGGCCGATGCCGAAAAGGCCGAGAAGCGCAAGGCCGATGCTCCGCCAACGGAGGAGCGCGCGCCCAAGAAGCAGCGCAAATTCTAGCAGCTTTATTTCCTTTATCACATTTTCCAATTTAAGCTCTGCCGCCCTTTTTCTTTAAAATCAAAAAATAAACATCATTTTCCATCATGAGTGACGGCCCTGTGACCCGACAGCGCGCACTTCAGGATCTGGCGGACAGACTGCAGGCGGCAGAGGCTGCTGCAGCGTGCGCGCAGGCACAGGTTACTCGTTTGACGGACGAGAACGCGTATCTCGCGCTTGCACTGTCTCACCGCGAAGCAGCGCACATCACATTGATGTCGCGGCTGCACCTCTGCCAGACGGAGCTGCAGTACTTGAAAGACTGTGTTACGAAGCTGGAGACCAAGCTCGATGAGCGGGAAAAATACCACGAGGAACAGCATAACGCAAGAATCAGCAAGATCGACGACATTATGGCCACAATTGGGAAAAGGATGGATGAGCGCAACAAAAACGAGCGCAATGTTGCTGCTGCGCTGGACATTGCCACGCAACTGCTGCGCGGCACGCTGGAAAAGCTAATGTCCAAGCACGCTGACTTTTCCGAGCTGGACGATTTGTCAGACAACTTTATGAGAGTGATGCCAGCGGCGCGTGACAGTGCACTTTATATCGCAGCCTACGACACATTCCGCGCATGCTGCGACCTGAAAGCCGGCGTGCGACATTTGTATGAGGCGGTTGAGAATAACCGCAAAGAGTATGACACGCTGTTTACAGAGCACGCGAATCTTAAGCAGAGTTTGGAACTTTTGACATTTACTTCGTAGTGATTACCAAAATACACTCTTAAATCTTATTTAAATCGTACGGTTGCACCCAGCACTTTAGACCTCCGCCATCAGAGGATGAACAGTACACCATCAGCTTCTTCTCGCAAATGTCAATCGCTGTGATGTTTGCGGGGTTGACGTGCAGCAAACAAGTACCCTTCGGGTGATGCTCGTTCGTAACGTCTGGCTGCATAACAAAACAGTGTTAGTCTACACTCTTTCCATTGTGGTAGACCTACCTCTAAATAAACCGCAATCACGTTGGCATTCTCCTGGCCCGGCGTTGTCTTGTCCTTGTCCGCGTACACCAAAAAGAGCCGGTGGGGATTCATCGTCACAGCAATAATGCGGCGGCTCCCGGTGCTGCAGTATAGGTTTGCAGCAAACTGCATCTTTTCGCGCAGCGGAAACAGGTAAATCTCGTCGGGCGCCGTGTGGACTGCATGTGTGGTGGTCAGCACATCCAGTTGCGCGTCAATCCCTGCCGACGGATCCAGCGTGGTAGTGGTGTAATCACGCGCCGGAATCACCATGGTCTTGCTGCCGCGCACAAAGACAATCTGGTTGTCGTGTGTGCTCGGGTGTACGTCGCTTGGAATGTACGCGCTGATAAACCCTTGTTTCGGGTAGAGGAACAGAAGGACGGCATCCGTTGCTTTTTGCGCGATTGACTTGCTGCTCTTCTCGGTGGGCGGCTGCCACTTCTCCGGCCGCGTGAGTAAAAGCATGTTCTTGTCCACCAGATACCCGTGGAACCAGTAGTCCGGGACAACGGCGTCAAACCGGATGGGCGTCTGCACCGCTTTCTTGTAGTTGTCTGCCGTCAGGTTAAACACTGTGACGGCATTCTCCCCGACAAGATACACAATGCCAGGCCCGCACACAACCGAGCGCAAAACAAACTTCGCCGGCATCAGATTCTGCAGCTCTCCCTTGCGCACGTTCAGCAGCTGCGCCTCGCGCACGCCATCTGAGCGCCGGAGCGACAGGATAATAAATCCGGTCCTCTCGTCGATTCTCATGCCAGTGTAGACGGCATCCTTGGACAGCGGAATGTTGGTCTCGCCGCTTTCCTGCAACACGCGGAAAAGCTCACGCGAGATTGGCATGTCTCGCAGCACGCGCATGTCCGCCTGGTTGTACCCATCTGGGCCTCGCTTGAACGCCAACGTCGCTGTTACATGCGCAAGCCCATCACCGTCCAGCGTGAGACGCCAAAGGATAGCCGGCTTGCCGCCCATCATGTAGGGCGGCACCGGGCCAGAGTCAATCCTGCCAATGGGTATTGCCATAGCCGTGACGGAAAATGAGACTACTAAAGAGGAGTTTTCTGTAAATCCGGGAAAATACCCGGTATACCGAAAAAGGCAAACAACAAAAGTACCAGTCTCATTTTCCGTCATGGCAGCCGCGGCGGACGACACGAGCGATCAGGCTCTTGTCAACATGGCAAATGTACTTTACTGGAGCGGCTGGGGCTTACAGCCGCTGCCGCAGGAGTTTACAATCAACGCCCTGATGTGTCCTCTTGGCGCCCCGGCGAGAAAGACAACGCTAAACTGTTTTATCGTCTGTTTTTGCGAGCGATACAGTGAGCAGGAGCTCCAGCAGCTGCGTGTCGAGACTGGCACGCCCGGGATTCAACAGGACGACTACATTGGCCACAACTATCTCTCTGTCCATTGGACCGAGTACAACAACATTGAGCGCGTGTGCAATACTGTGCTACGCACGCGCTTTTTGCAGATTGCCTGCAAGGGGATGGTGTTCTATCCCGCTGGCGCCACCTTCTCGTGGGACACTTTTGAGCAGCATCTTATTGAGAGCATCACCATGTTTGGCGGCGAGGGACGCGTCTATCCTGATCACACGGAGAGATGCAAGCGTCCGTGGATTTGGGTCACGGAGCGCGGTCGGCAGCTCAGCGACAGTCTTCGACGCCCGTTTCTGGACAGCGACATTACCGACAGGGAGAACTTTTGGCGCTGGGACTGTTTTCAAAACAACCCGTGCATGTTTTATGCGCCCGGACGCACGCACGAAGAGGCTTTGCGCGCAGCATCTGTTGCCCCGGCTGCTCCAATCGTGCCAGCTTTGCCGCCCAAGGATACTGCTTCCATGCAGGTGGATCAGATCACATGCGTCGTCTGTCTGGAACGTCCGGCCGACACGCTTGTGATACCGTGCGAACACATTGTGGTCTGTCACCTTTGCTCAAAGGACCTGGAGACATCCAGCAACGCTCTGATTTGTGTCATCTGCCGCAGCCCAATCCAAAAGATTTGGATGGATGAACTGCCTTGAAAAATAACAATAGATTCTTAAATGACTGTATTAAAATAAGCAATAATAAACATCTTAACCAGCTCGCTTGGGACAGATCTGTATTGGGCCGCCCGTGCGGCTTGGGCTGCAGTTGGCACAGGTGTGTGCAAAATAAGGCGTGATTTTTAGCGTGTCGGCCAGGATCCAGAACGCGGTAACCAGATGCACCGGTACGTTGGGCACAATGTGGAGTGCGCGGACCGCCGTGGTGTTGCTGTCCAGGTGTAGCATTGCGATTTGCTGCAGCGCCGAGACTACAAGGCCCAGCACGTCGGCCGTCACGTTGAGCCGAACACCCTCTGAGACAACCTGCGCAAACCCTTCGTCAAATAGCATGCCTTTTCCGTCCAGCAAAGAAGCCAGCCGGGTGCATGTCATTCTTCTCCACAGTTTAGTATTTACAACAAAACTACCGTCACTGCAGAACAGGGTAAACCAATCTGTCATTTTATTGCTGTTACAATGTGGTTTGAAGTAGATTATGAATATAGCGCGCAACATGGCGCACAGACGGATCAAACGTGACAGATAACATAAAGGTGGCCTTTTCCACCAGCTCGTGCAGGTCAGCAAGGCCAATCTCGGTCGCGTCAATGATGTTGATCCACGCGCACTCGCCGGGCCCAGACGGCAGCGACACGGCTGTGATTGCATACTGCAGGTGCTGGAAGCTGCTGATGCGGTTGTACTCGATGGTTATTGCCCCGGCCGGCCGTGTAAAGGTCACGCCGCGCTCGCTCAGAAGGTTGTAATACGAGCGCCAAAGCGTGCGATACACAATCTGCGCTGTCTGGTCCTGCGAGAAAACCGTGCCTGGCTGCGCAGTCACGCTTCTCACCAGCAGCGCCTCGGCCGGACTGTAGGGCACTTGTATGTTGTCGGTGCCAAAGAGACGCCAGAGCGACTGCGCAAAGGTCGCAGCGTCCAGGCCCACGTCGCTGGCGTACTCCTCGTACGCACGCTGCAGCTCTTCGGACATGTCGCCCAACAAATGCTGCTCAATCTCGGCGCTCGTTGCAGGCGCAAGGCTGCCTTCAGCTGCCATCTGAATCGGACAAGTCCACGGCTCGTCGCGGACCGACACACAGGCGCGAAACAGCAGCCACTTGTTGCTAGGAATCAGGGCGGGTAGCTGCGCGCGCGGCAAAAACGCACCCAGCCTGACGGCCTCCTCCACGTTGTACCACACCCCATCAAGCGGAATGTGACTTTTTGTCCACTCTGGCCGGCAGTTCACGCATACTTTGAAAAGCAGATCCAAGCTGGGATCCTTCTCGTCGGCGTGCGGGCACTTTACCACCCGTGTAAAAGGATTGCGCAGCACGTCCGCGTCCACTAGCGACTGCTGATGCACCAGCCCATCCGGCATAATGGCTGGCGTGCACGGACACAGCTCAGGCGGCAGCAGCATGTACGGCATGCTCTGAAGCCGCGCAACACTCACCCCGGCCATCCGCAGCGGCTGGATGGGGCCGCGGCAATCTAGCATCGGATTGCGAACGCCCGCCTCGATCCGCATGGTGCGGCCTGTCTTGGTGCCAACGAGCAGCGCAAACGGAGGAGTGGCTGGCGCGCGACGCCCGCGTCCCCGGCGATGTTGACTCATGAGAGATGTGCCGGAAAATGACAAATTTTTGTGAAATTAGATTTTATTAAGATGTGATCGACGATTTGGAATTAGGCCGTCTCTGCGGCGCGCACCGGGGTTGACATTCGATCAAGAAACGCATAGACGATGGAAACCATCACCTTTGTAACCTTTTTGTCCTCCTCCACACTAAAAAAGTAGTGTTTGCCGTTGGCGGCAAATGTGACCTGCGTGGGCCACTGGCGGTTCTCCTCCAGCAAGCCGTTCAGCAAAATTTCCGCCTCGTCGCGTGGGATGGTGCCCTCGACAATGGCCGCATAGATGCTAATGGCAATCTGCATTGCCATCTTGACCTTGTCTTCGATTGACTTCTTGTCCAGCCCGCTGATGTCGGACGGTTCGGCAAACCGCATCACGGACACCAGATAGATGGCAAAGCCTTGGAGCCCCATGCTTCGGAGCAAAATCTGCAACAGTAACATGAGCGTGCATGCAGGAAACAAGCAAAGCGTCTTACCTTCGTGTCAATCGTCTGCAGCGCGTTGGCCACACTCCCAATGTCGCCCACTTCAAGCCGCATTTTGCACTGCGAGGCAGCCATGACGAAGAGTGAAAATGTCCATTTTCCCCGTCCTCTAAACATGAACCCCTCGTGGTGTAACTGCCTTGTCCCGTTTGGAGGGTGTGGTGCTTGCGACGTTTGCATGCGACGAGTACCCGAGTGGGACCCGCGCGTGATCCGCGATACGATTTTCACGTATCTAGAGATACGCCCGCACCTGCAATTATGGTGCGGCGGATCGGCGTGCGGAATTTGCGTATTGTGCCGCGAAAGTACACTGATTCCCGCTGCGCGCGCTGCAGGAATTGTGATTGTGTGCGACGGGTGCAAGTCGCAATCAATTATACATCTATTTGAGTGTCAGAACGTAGGCGATTGGCGTTCTGCAAAATACACTCTATTTAAACAATAACGACATGTCTCATAGCCCAATACAGTCTCAAATTAGACAGAAATGGGCCGGATAAAATAGGTGGCTGCAGCTATAACAAAGGCCGCGATAAAAGTGGCGACAGCAATCCCAAGAGACGCGGCAACGACGGCTTGCATACTTCCGACAGAATGTCGATTGCGGCTGCCGTGTTATTGCACCGCGGGCTGTACGCGCATGCGAGATGGCCCTCGTACCGTCCAACGGCCACACACAGCGCGCATATAATATCGGCATCTGTAGGGGTGGCTGTATCGATCCCAGCGCACCGCAGCAGCAGTTCCATCAGGCGGCAGAGCGGCACGGTGGTCGCAATGCTTTTTGCCAGGCGCGCAAGATGGAACTGCTGATCGCGCGTAAGCATACTCTGGATACTGGCCACCAGCTGGCCCACGTAGGCCGCGTCGCGGCTGTGGCCTGCAATGTCCCAGCAAACTGGCGCGCTGAACTGCACCACGATGTTGCCGCACGGCCGCGAAGTGCGACACTCGGTTATCTCGGTGTGCGCAAAGTACCACAGCTCTTCGGCTGTCTTTGCAAGCGCGCCCATCCATTCTTCCTGCACTTCGACAGGGATGGTCTCGCTGCGCTGGCCGCGCGTGTGCCGCAGAGCCTCAAACATATTTGCGTTTAGCGCAAACTGGCCGAGCCACAAGATGCCGTCTGCGTAAGAAAGCATCTGGCCAAGCTACATTAGCAAAATGTAGTAAAATCATGCTTAGTGTTACCGGTGTTGCCAGCGCGCTGAAAAGCATAATGGCATGCTGGTCCTGTATAAAACACATACGTCAAGCCAGTTAGTTTCGTCAGCAAAAAATAAAAAGAGGGATAAAAACCGGCGGGTGCTTGTTAAAGAGCAGAATCTCGCTGATAGGCACACTCTTCACCAGACCAAGCAAGCCACCGCTGATGCGAGTCTTGGTCCCGCTAGCGGCCGGTGTGCCGCTGGCCATCCCGGTCCAGCTGCGCCAGCGATATGGATGGGACTCTGCGGTGTTCTGCGTATCGGTACCGCCGGTCTGTCTTTTGACAGCGGTCAGCCAGATCGCAGAGATCCATGACGCACTTGTTGTGGGCTGCTGTCGCCAGCTCCCAGCGGGATCTCTTCGCTCGTGCATGTATTGGCACAAAAAGTCGCGCATGGCCGTAAACGCTGTTGTTACGGTGAGCGCTCACTGTTTGCGCGGCGAAGAGCAATGCAACAAGCTACTTTCCCATGTCGGCCTTGACAGTCTACTTATCCACGTGATACCGACTGGCACGACGCTTCCGCGCCACCTGACAGCAATGAAGGTGTTGAATATTTTCCTCGAGCCACGACGGTTGCTTCAGCTGCCGACCAGACTTTCCGCGCCTCCTAACGCTATTTATGGCAACCGGGCAGTGGAGCTCTACATTGTCGGGAGTCACACTGAGGCGCAGATTGAGGAGCCGCGCGCGCCCACGACCGAGGATCACGTCGTCTTGTTTATCACGGAAGAAAAGGGCCCAACAGTACCGTTTTTCCCAGGTCTCATGGTGCGCGCAGGCAATTCGCGCCAGCTTGCCCGGATCGGTGTTTCGCCCGGTCTCCCAGGAATCATCGAGGCATTCACATCGCACGAGCTGCCCATTGTCCGGTTTGCCAATGGCGTTGTTGTTGTTGTTGCTCTGTCGGACCCGGTCCGCACAAAGAAGGACCCGGACAATAACGTCTGCTTGATGCCGTTGTCTCCGGCCACGCGCGTAGTTCCCATCCGCGACATTCAAGAAACATCAAAGCTGGCGCCAAACTGGACAATTACAGTGGATCCAAACTGCAATTCAAATGCGGTGCGACATTTACTTTCCTAATTCAAAAATACAGATTTAAGATAAAATTTGCTCAAATCTACTCGCAATCTCGGTCATTGTTGGCCGGTCTGTCGGCTGGTGCAAAATGCAGCGCTCGTAGATGCCGCACAGCTCTTTGTCTAGTGATTCCACAGACACGGGCCGATGTCCATGCAGAACCTAGAAGAAAATTAAAAAGGTATAAGTAGAACCCTAAATAACTAGTATGTACAAACCTTTCGCACACACCCACACATGTTTTTCGGTGTAAAGCCTGGATCAAGCTTGCCCACAAGCTCGGCAACCAGCACGCCAAAGGAATAGACGTCAGACGCAGGGCCAGGCTCGTCGTCCAGCTCGCATAGCGTCTCGTCTGGCTCCCGGATCCAAAGGGACGCCTTAATGGTTTCCGGCGCCCGATAGGCAATCCCGTCTCGGATCAGATGCTCAAACCGTTGCTCATAAAAAGACGCTTCACGCAGCTGCAGGTGACCGCACTCGCCAATGCAAACGTTTCCGACGCCGGCTGCAAGGATCACCGATGGCCGAAGCCGCAGGTGAACAAGCCCACGTGAATGCAGATAAGCCAGGCCCTCGGCAATCTGCCTGCCAGTCACCATGGTGCACTCTGACGCCGTAACAGGCAGACGGGCCTGGTACACCAGATAGACGCGCGGTATAATTACCTCATGCACCAGTAGCTGGTCAATGTTGGCATGTGCAAGACTCGCAAGATCCCCCAATAGACGGCCGATGTTGCCGTCTGACCATTTGCGAACCTGAAATTGCACAGTCGTGGTCATGCCAACGGCGTAAATGAGCCGTTGCGCAGTGATATGAAAGAAACGAGCGGCGCTGTTGTGACATCCAAAAAATGGACTTGGGGTCGGTCAAGTCGGGTGTACTTCTTGGACTGATGCAGCATCCTTCTATCGTGCAGCAGCTGCAGCTGCTGCAGGATGACCAGCTGATACCGCCACTGGCCATCCTTCTCGTTGTAGCGAAGATTTTACGCATTCTGATTGAGCTTATGATGAAGAACATATCGCCCAAAAGCCCGTGGCGCGGCCTTGTTGACCTAGTGATTGCAACGATCGAGCCTACCGTGGCTTTTTCGCAAATGATTGTCGGCATGATGCTCAGCAGAGTAATTTTGCACTATACAAACCAGGATTATATAGGAATGATTGTCACCACGGGACTGGGTATCATAGTTGATGCAGTCATGCGCTTTAAGACGCCTTTAATGAGATTTTAGCAATAAACCCTCTTTTTATGATCCAGTCCAACTTTTAAGAATCGCCCGACGGCGAGAAGTCTGTTTTTAGAGTGAAATAATCGCGGGTTTTGCTCATTTCCCCGGTTTCCTGTCTCATTATCAGCCATGGCCAGCGCCGCCGAGGATCACTTCCGATCCATCACAGAGGTCGAGCGGCTGAACTTCCTGACATGGGCGACGCTTGCTGCTGGCAAGCCCATCCTGGCATTTTTTACTGACACGAATCTTACACACCAGCGTGTATTTAACGTGCTTGCCGGCATCCAGGAAATATCACTCGACGTCAAAACATTGCTTCTTGTGCTCACAGACAACTCGCACGCTCTGGTCATCAACAACATGAGCGCTGCCATTCTGTTCTGGCTTTTTCACACTGGCAAGGACGGCGACTACGTCATCAATTTCCAGCAGTCTCCGGGTCTCAAGTCGCCCAAGCCGCGCGACGCGCCGGGCGACGAGCTTTTTGTGCGCACGTTTGACAAGGACCAGAAGCTGCAGATCCGCTATCCGTTGCTGCTGTCCAACCAGTGGCTGTGCAAAGCCTTGAAGGAGCCAGGCGTGTATGAGTACTGGGGCGTGCGTGAGGGCAAGCTGCTGATTTCAGCATCTCTTGATCCGTGGGACGCACTGCTGCGCACCACCAAGAACCAGCTTGCACACAAGGAGCACATGCAGGCTATGCTGAAATCAGACAAGCCCGAGCACTGCGATCTACGTCGCGCGTCAACTGGCCCCGAGATCACCACCTACAAGACAAGACCAGACAGTCACGTCTTTACGGAAGCAAATCCGTTGGTTGTTGAGTCACTCGTGACACTTTTTAAGGTGCTGCACGCTCAATACTTTCTGGGTGATGAGATGTATACGTTTTAAGCTGTGAGTGATTTCTGTCATATCACACAATACAAGCATGCACCCAACCTATCCGTGTCACAATCATGGAGGACCAGATTCGCTTTGCACAGTTGCTGTTGGCACAGCCACAGACAATTATCTGTGGCGTGCGCGACTGGATCAGAGAAATGTCTGCTCGCGTGCGCGAGGAAGATCTCGACGAGGACTCTGCACGGCAGGCAGCCGAGATCATCTCGCAGTGCCCAGAAGGCAACCCGCAGATGCTGATTACGCGGCCCACGCTGCCAGCGTCGATCAACATGGCCGCGCCGCCTGGCACGTCCTACGAGGACTACATTGAATTTTATGTAAAGCCGTTTATCATTGCACAGCTCCGGCTGCGTCGCTATCAGCAGACCGTCTGCGACATGATTACCGCCGACTGCAACCAGCTCTCGCAGCTCGCCGAACAGCTTGATCTTCTGTTGGCCGAAAATCCGGACGCGGTTGTGCTGCAATACGTGGTGCTGATGATGGTGCTTTGCGATGTTCTGCCGTCCAGACTTTTTGCCCCGGAGATCCGGCCTTATCTGTCACTCTACGAGCGTCTGGCAGGACCAGAGGCACACACCCCTATTCCAGTCACAAACGCCGCCCTTGGTGTCATAGCAGCATGGCTCGTCTCGCAGCAAGCGTCCGCCGAGACCGCGCCAACAAGGCCAACTCCACGGCAGTGAGCAAGATGAAAAAGTCCAAGGCATCCGCGAAAGAGCCCACGGCCAAGAAGCGCACACTGAAGAAGCGCACGCGCTTTGCACGGCGCGTGATCCACATGAAGAAGGTGGATCTGAATCCCAAGTACGGCTTGCAGTACACCAAGTGTCGCGCTGCCATGCAGCAGGCTGTCAGCGACATGCACCTGGCCCGGCCCGCCGTTCTACTCTGCCGCAAGGCAAGCGAGCACATCGTGCAGCTGGTTGCCGAGGAGATGGCCATTCTGCTGCACTACTCAAAGAAGCGCACCGCCACCGACGACACGCTGAAGCTCGCAATACGCAATGTCTCGGCATCGCTCGGCGTGCTTGGTGTCGACCTGACCTCCGTTCCCGACTTTACCTACGAGCCGGCCACGTTTGACTTTATCCCGCAAAAGGGACTGACAACGGCTGCAAAGTTGCAGGACGAGCACAGGCGTCACGCAGAAGCCTAGTTTATTGAAATGATAAAATCACCGGGGTCTGAGCGTGGGAGAGGATTAAATAAATTCAGATTCAGGATATCCTTTTGTGTAAACTCAAACGGCACGTTTGTCCACCCAAAGCAAGTCGCGTCGGGCTGCAGCAACAAATAGTGAGCCGTGCTCCACAGCACGCGCGTAAAGTGGCGCAGCACCGCCGGTCGCTGCTCGGACGGCATGGACATAATCAAACCGCGCAGCGAGCGTCTGTTCACCACCATCTTGCCGTCGCAGACGGTCAGCATTGTCCGCGCCGGGTACGACGATGTTCCCATCGGGCCAAAACCGGCCGGCGGACTGCTGTAGTCGGTTGGATGAAACAGACAGATCCAGAACATCCACGACGTGTAGCCGCACCGGTGACGCGCGTCAACCGCGCGCTTCAGCTTGGCCAGATCAATGATCAGCTTGGGCTCCTTGCTCACAGTGTCGCGCGGCCGGTGCAGGTGGATGGCGGCCAGCGGCCCAACGGTACACGGAAGCCAGAAAATGTCCGTGTCGTTCACGTGAAGGATAATCTGGTCGTCGGGTACAAGAAGCGATGCCTGCTGCATGGCAATCACCGCTGCCGGAATGCGAGTGTCCGACTCATCGTGCGAGAGAACAGGCTCTAGCACATCGCAGAGATGTTCCGTGCCGATAATCGTGTTGTCTGGCAGCAGAATGGCAAACTGGGCACTGGGCTTCTTGTGGCGGATCATCTGGCACAGTCGGCGGCCAAGATACGACCGCACGTTCAGCTTGTCGCGCTTATCGGCTTCGCGGAACATAATGTGTGTCATGTTGTCATAGTCCGTGGACGTGTCTACAAAGCCGCTGTCCTTGGTCGTGCTGCGGTCAATGCCAACCTCGCGCCGCGGCATTGTGATGGCGGTGGGCACACGCGTGTCAAAGCTCATAATGACCTTTTGGCAGGCCAGACTGGCGTTCACCTGCTGATAGATCCGGTGCACAATGCTGGCAATCTCCACCGATTCAATCACTCCAAACTGAAAAAGCACTCGCGGCATCACGCCGTCCATGTCGATAAAAACTGCCTGCACCGTGCTGGCCGTATGCGGATCAGACTCGATACTTTCTGTCGAGTGATGTATGGCATCGTCCTCGGACGCTGGCAGGTACCCATTCACCCGCAGCCATTTTGTCAGTGTCTGTCCCAGGGTGATACCCATGTCGGCAGATATGGACTTGGCAGATCCGCTCGGCCCTCCGGACGCCCAGACGACAGATCACGATGCCGACAGCTGGATAGCCGCCGGCAACATGTCGCTGCGCGGCGCCGCCCGCCCCGATACCACATTTTTGTATGACGTCGACGGCGGCAGCGTCATGCGTGTGCGGCGGTCGGCCACGTCTCGCACGCGCACCAGCGCTGCCGAGGAAAAGGAATTTCCGGTTTCCGCCGACGATCAGGTCGTCTGGACCATGCTTGGGCCAAAAGTGCTCACGGTGAATCTGTGCCGCGCCTCGGGTGTCGTGCACACCGTCGACCCCGCCACCGGCGAGCCGGCGCTAATTCGACGCGAGCGCCAGCCGTCACCCGACGACTTTGCCGCGCCAACTCCCGAGTCTGTCCAGCGCACGAAAAGCAGGGGCTGTTCGGCTGCGACAACCGTGCTTGTGGTGGCAAACATTTGCATGGTGATGCTTATTGTCTATCTTCTCACATGGACAATTGGGACGAGTACTTAATACAAAGAGTCTGTTGAGTATATATGTAAACATCATCCAGACGGGTCAAAAAAATGCAGTCGCTCGACGCTGTCAAAGCTGAGCTGCGCAACCTGCAAGAAACGTTCAAAGTGAGCATCGGACAGGTGTTTACCACGTTTCCAACCAGCGATGCTATCCACATCAAAAGTCGCGGCGCGCCACTCGATGTGCGGATCCTGGCCGACCTGGCCGAGCGCCACTCGCTCGATTGGTTCTGCACGCTGACCGCCGGCAGCGAAAGCAGCGGCTACGCGCTTTTTGGCATGCAGCAGGCCAAGGAAAGCGAAACCGAAGCGCAGGTGCGGGCCGTCACCGAGTGGGACAAGTACGAGTGCAACGAGGTCGTTAGGCGCGTCGGACGGCAGCTCCAGACACCGCTGGTCCGGCCAGAGTCTCTGCGCGTTATTTTGACAACAACGCCGACATCTGTGTGGCTTGGGGTTGCACTGCCCACCGGCGATGAGACAAAGCACGAGCGCATGCAGCTGACCGACCAGATGGTTGCGGCCGCCGTCCGCAACGCAAACGTGTCGCAGGCAAGTGAAATAAAGTTATTTTTACGCACTGTCTAACTTCCTGTACAGGTACATCTTCACCCAAACGGGCTTTTCCTTGAAATACCGTCTGAGAGACGCCGCAAAAGACCACGCGAGTACGCGCTGGAAGCGCCGAGCAAGCGCCACCGCAGCGCCGACGCAAGCACATAGAGTGATACAGTATTGAGGGTGGTATATGAATGATTACACGACATTAACACAAGAAGTTGTGCGTCGTTTGGTCGCGCGCAACATGTCGTCCGCTACGACCAAGAGCTATGACTGGAAAGTCTACCGGACGGCTCCAGTCCATGTGAACATTGCGGTTCTCAGTAGCGGCCACATGCGCTCGTTTATTCTGGCTGCCATGCTAGCGAGCGCATGCTGGTACATACAGGGCGTGCTTTACAATTCATGCGACACGGAAACATCCGCTGACTATGTAACACGCCACGTCACTACAGTCTTCTCCAACAATGTCGCCGCCGCAGACCGCGTCAACACTGCGTATCTCAACAGCATTTCGTGCTACAACGCCAGCGTGGGCACCGCCTACCGCGCCTACAAGACATACTCGCTGACGGCCGTCAATGCTGAACTTTCGCTGCGCTGGTACGAGCAGGATTCGCTCCGCTGTCTGCGAGACGACCCCCATGGCCGCGAGGAGATTCACGCCAAGGTGATTGGGTTTGCCGTCCTGATTGTGGTGGCGGCCATCACTGCGCTTGTCGGGCTCTGCGTGCGGATGACCACGCATGCAAGCAAGCATCTGCTCATGTCGCTTGTGCTCACAATCGCATGGATTGTGCTGATTGGCGGCGTGCTGGGCGGGCTCTGGGCCATTCAAGAAAACATCTTCTACCCCTACGAAGACGACGGCCTGCGCAACGTCACCAGCGCGGTCTGGTGGATGAGTCTGCTCAAGTACATTCTGGCCGTTGGAGGCGCTTGCTACGGTCTCTGCTACTTTATCGCGCTCTGGGTCACCGGGCGTTTCTACATGGGCGTCTCGGACGGCACTTTGCCGAGCCCGGTGAAGGGCGCGTCGGGCGTTGACAATTTGACGTCTGGAAAGTCTGACTTTATGACCGACTCGCAGCGCCGTGTGCGCGCCGACACGATGCTCACAATGCACCGGCACGAGCTGCTCAAGTACGCCATTGTGTTTAGCGTGCTTTCAATCATCATGTTTGCCGCGCACGACACGCACGCCAAGGACCTTGGAACGGTTCCTAACCAGATTATCCACGGAGAGGGATTTCACTCGCTGACCGGGGGCTCAAACACCGTGGTCTGCGAGCAGTACAAGCCGTTTAAGATCAACGCAACCCTGTACAACACCCACATTTCCACCCAGCATTTCATCAAACACTTTCTCCGCGACCACGGCAAGGGCAGCATCAGTCTGCTTGTGATGATGAGCATTTTTATCGTGTTGGAGGTAGTTATTTCGATTGGAACCTACTTGCGCACGACTACTGCCCTTTTCGACCAGATGAAGAAGGACACAACCCCAACGTGGGACATTTTTGCCTCGATCATCCCGCTCAGCGGCCAGCTGGTGGAGACGGCCTTTACGGCAGCGCCTGTTGCCGTACTTGGCTTTGTGCTGCTCTACTACTTTCAAATCTCGAATGATGTGGCGCTTCACGGGCTCGAGAAAGCTACATTTGCGGCCGCGTTTATGCTCACCATCAGCGTGGCCATAAACTACTTTCTGTTTGCCGTCTACGCCAACCACATGTTTTTCACAAAAAGCAGCGCAAAGAGTGTGTCATAGAGGAGAGATGTTTGTTTTTCTTGTCCAATTACAATCTGTAGATCCACCATATGAATTTAAAGCGTGCACAGCACACCGGAAGAAATGGAACGTCGTTCAAAAGGTTCAGACAGTTTTGACAGCGCCGCGCTCATTAAGCAGTTTGGATGGACCCGGCGCTCGGGCATCAAAGGCCAGCTACTGGACATTGAGGAAGCCATCTTCCGGCTCCCCGAGGCGCTCGAGGCAACCATAACGGCCATCATTGAGACGGCCGAACTTTTGCTCTATGTTGCGCTTGCGGTCGGCATGCTGCTCATTCTCGCAGAGGTCAACTACGGACTTGGCATCATCGTCAAGGAAAGCGGCCACATTGGGTATAAAAAATAAGTAGCTTATTGTCTATTTTGTTGTTTTTAATCCGTCTGTGCAGGTACGAATCGGCAAAGCTGATTGACACGGTCGTGGACGGCTTTCTCAGCGTGATACACCACATCACCTCCTTCTTCCACATCCACTGGCATCCGCCCTACATTCATCTTGAGGACCATCTGATCGAGTTCAAGTCGTCCAACCCAAAGTTAATATGCAGCGAACTAGCATCGTACACAGCCATGTTCCTGGTCTTTCCGCGCATGTCATGGAGCCCGCACGTGTGCCCGGTCCTGCGATACTTTACTGGCACGCCAATCGACGTCATCATCGCTCCACTTGTCGGCTGGGCCAGCTACGATCCGGCGCCCGAAGGCAACAACTGCCGTCCGCCAAAACACCTAGGCATCTGCATCTTCTGCGAGTTTTACTTTCTGCTGCGGCTGGTCGCCTATTTCCTCATCTTTATCCTTGTTGCCGGCCCCAGCTGGCCGCTGCTGTCTGACCTGATCGACATTGCCATCCACATTGTCCTGCTGCTGCTTGACATTCTGGACGAAATCGCGCACTGGATCTCTCGCACCATTCATAAAATTCGCATTGCCAAGAAATATGTTGAAAAGAAATTGTAATAAACAACCTAATTTTTATAGTAATTTCAAGGAAGCTTTCGCGGGGCATCGCAGAGCTGATCATAGCCCTGAAGAACCTGCACCCGGCCATCCTCCATCACCAGATTTGCGGGCCACGGCACCCAGCCCTCCGGCCCAAACTCGCGCGACGCGTCAATCAAATCGCGCTGGCGGTCTTCGTCCGTCATCAGCCACTTGCCGTCACGTAGTTTGTCAAGCATGACAGCTGCGTGTGTTGAATTTTTGTGAAAAAGATCCTTCACTTCAGACTCCTGCGGCAGGCGCGTCTTGCTATCTGTTCCGTCCTCGCACCACGGAGGAAGCACCGCGTCGACGCCGCAAAAAATCGCAATGGCATCATCCACACCGACCCTGCCGTTGATCTCGCGATCGGTCCGGTCAACGTTTTTGGTCGTCCCCAGCTTGCGCAGACTGAATGCAATGTTGTCTGCATAGACGTCTGGAATACGGATGTTGGGCTTGTTCGAGTGGTAAAAGACGCACAGGCGCGTGAGAATGCGCCAAAAGTCAGGGCCAAAGTGGTTAGGGTCTTTCAGTCGGCCGATGATGCTGTCGGACATGATCATGGCCATCGGCGCAGGGTGGATCAGGTAAGCGTCGCTAAAGGTCGCCGAGCCCAAAATGTTGAGCGTAAAATTGCAAAAGTTGAACGGCGAGATGCTGTGAAGGTAGGTGAGCACCTCGCGCGTGCCTGGCATGTTGGCCAAAATAACAAACATTTTTTCCTCCATCGCTGCCGGGGAACTGCCAATAGAAACTGCGCTTGATGGCCTCGATGTGATAGACACTGCATCGGTCAGGTGTTTGATGTCGGCGCCGATCACATCGTCAAAAGTGCTTACGCCGGTATTGCGTTGCAGCGTGTCCTTCAGTTCATTCGCGGTGGTGAGTTTTAGGGCTCGAATGATTGATAGAATCCACTTTGAGAGTGCACGGGGACCTCCATGGCAGTGAAAAGCCCACGTCTCGCCGATAGTGTCACCCCCCGTTTCATCGTAAATCTCGGCAGAAAAGGCCAGGTCCACCGTCGTAAGCGTGCGCGTGCCCTGCGGAGTACGCACCGTCACGGCGCAGGTTCCGATCGGCACGACAATCGAAGCGCCAAAAATGCGCTCGGCGGTGAACATGTCGTTCAGCTCCTGATTCTCTGGCGGAATGTGGTCGTAGGGCACAATGTTGGTGTTGGCAATCCGCAACGTTGCCGTGGCACTTGTTGCCGTGGTGACGACGCCGAGCTCGGGGATGCGATACGGCGTCAGCAGCGTGTACTTGTCCAGCGCCTCGTGCTCGTTCAGCGAGCGGACCTCGGCGCCCGCCTGCGCAAACTTGTTGATAAACGCCTGCCGCGGCACGAGCAACACATTGCCAATTTCCGCGGGGTCGAAGCGGGCCGAGATCAGCGCTGCGTTGATCGAGCCAAGGATGGCAGGAAGGTAGTCTTGCGGCAGTCGGTTGCACACCATAAAAGTGTCGCGCATCAGGCGCGCGCACACATTCGGCTGTGTGGACAGGTTCCAGATAGTCGGCAGCTCGGACCACATTGCGCGGCGCGTAAACAGCTCAAGCACCTGCAGGATGCGGCTGTGCGCCTGGCCCCAGATGCGGTTCATCTCGTCCACAAACTCGGGGCGAGACATGTCGGTAAAGGTGCGGTAGAGCGCGGGCGTCTCCATCTCCTGGACTTCGGTGGCAAACCCCTCAAAGTGCACCAGCCGGCGGTACTGTTTGATTGTACCGCGCGTCAGCTTTTGGTTGGTTGCCGTGTTCATGTGGGTCAGACCCTGCAGCCGCTCAGTCACCACGACAGAGACAGTGTCGCCAGTGTCGTCCGTGCGCAGCACCTGCACCATAAACGGTAGCGCGGCCGTGACATACTCGGATGGCCAAAACACCTCCTTGATCACCAAGTCGGTCTTGTCCAGGTCGCTGCGCGACAAGTTGGACGTGTTGGGGATCGAAAGCGTGTAGCCAAAGTCGGGGCCATCAATCCGCCGGCCGCCTGGCAAGAGACCGCGGTTGCGAACGTCGGTGGAGCTTACGCTCGGGGTGGGCTGCGCGACGGACCGAAGGCCCGAGGCAGTGCCACCGGAAACGCCTGGCATGCCCAGGACGCCCGTGCCGGCGGTGGTGCGCGCCATGCTGCGAGACTGAGCTCAATACACATTCTTAAAATACGGCATGCATATATAAAACACGTGTGACACGAGGCAGCCGATTTTTCAGATATATGATGGCCTGGCGGGTATCGAGCACACCATGAGTCTTACATGGGACAGCGAGTGCAGTCTCGAGACTGTCACTGCTGCATGGAAGACATTCAACGGCACTTTTGGCGGGGTTGAGTACGCGCAGTTTGAATATGTCTTTGCGGCATCGTGTCCCGAGACCGTGCCGATGGACGTGTTTGACAAGATGACAATTGAAAATTACTGCGCGCTTGACCCGGTAGACGAGGCCAAGGCAGCCGAACTGGCCCAATCGACAAACCCGCTGCAGCCCGTTGTTATCGGGCGGTTTGGAGGCCGCATAGTTATTTTGGACGGCAGCACGCGCTACAAGGCGGCTGAGATTGCACGGGGTAACATTCGATACTTGTGTATGGATTTCGATCAACAACCATGTGCATTATGTTAGCAATAAAATCAAAGACGCTTGGCCGAAATTGCATCGTCCAAAATCTTCATAATGCTCTCCTGTGTTTTCTTAAACTCGGGATTGTTGTCGGCAAAGTAATTGTTGGCATCGCACATGGCCTTGTACCCGCCGAAGCAGATGAGCGTGGGGTAAAAGGAAAATAGAATATACCACCAGCCAAGCAGCGGAAAAACCGAAAACGGCATCAAGACGCCAAAAAGCATCACATACATATCGCGGATCGGCACCATCAGGATCCGAGGAGCCGCAGTTTGGCACAGCGCGTCAAACTGCGTCAGCATCTGCATGGCCGTGGCCACATTGGCGTTGGACCGAGCCTTTTCCAGCATGTCGCGGTCAAACTCGCCGTGGTACTCGTACTGCTTCATCCGAATAAGGGCACCCGTTCGAATATCAAACTGCGGCTCCATTTTTGCA
>Ga0209299_1000129_pt1 | contig 39394 bp, 39 predicted proteins | sample S_140806_MF_Meta_FD_187326 | JGI IMG/M metagenome (GOLD analysis project Ga0209299, IMG submission 187326) | Freshwater microbial communities from Lake Simoncouche, Canada to study carbon cycling - S_140806_MF_MetaG (SPAdes) (version 2) | ecosystem: Environmental > Aquatic > Freshwater > Lake ...
GAGATCGGCGGCATTCTCACCACGAGCTATCACCACGGCAGCCGGCTGCTGGAGCAGGAGGCCTTTGCCCTGCAGGGTCAGGATGACGCGGTGGCTCGCCTCCGCGCTGCCCTGAAGGCCCGCTGCCGGACCTCCGGTTGAGCGGGGGCTATCGCCCTTGCGCCCCGGTCCGCCGCCGTTGTTGTTCCGCCCCTTGTTTCATGGAGTCGCCGCTTCCAGCCTTCAGCCCCGACGATTGGCTGCGCCTTCGGGATGCCCTCCGCTATGTGGGGCGGGATCTGCACCACCGCTCCTTCGCTGTTGACGCCCAGCGGCGCGAGCTGCTTTGGCAGGAGATGGATCGCTGCCTGGCCCTGGCGGAGCGGATCGAATCCACCTGCCCGTTGCCGGAGCCGGCAGGGGGCGATTCGGCCTGAGTGCTCAGCTGGCCGCAGCCACAGGTGTTCCCGCACGTGGGGATAGGACTCCGCCAGCAGGTGCAGATCACGCAGCAGCATGGGGATGTGTGGCTGCCTGCCGTGCCGAGTCCTGTCCCGGCGGATCCCGTGGTGCTCCATGCCGATCCCTGGTTGCTGGTGATCGACAAACCCTCGGGGCTGCTCAGCCAGAGCGGCCGCGGGCCAGCCCTGGCCGATGCGGTGCCGGCCCGTCTGGAGCCGGCCTGGGGGCCGCTGCGGTTGCCCCATCGCCTCGATCGCGACACCTCCGGCCTGTTGTTGCTTGCCCGTGATCCGGAGACCCACCGGAGCCTTTCGATGGCCCTGGAGGCGCGGCGGGTGCGACGCACCTATCTGGCCGATGTAGCCGGTTGGCCGTCGACCCCGGCCGGGCGGGTGGAGGCGGCCCTGGCCAAGGCCCGCCACCGGCCACCCCTCTATCGGGTGCATCCCGCCGGCCGGCCCAGTCGCACCGACTGGTGGTGCCTGGAGCGGGGGGATGGCTGGTGCAGGCTGCGGTTGGAGCCCCACACCGGTCGTTCCCACCAGCTGCGGGTCCATTTGGCCTGGCTGGGTCATCCGATCCTGGGGGATCCTCTCTATGGCCATGGCCGCAGTCGCGGCGCCGATAGCCGGCTGCGGCTGCACGCCTGGCGACTCGACCTGGCACATCCCCGCACTGGTGAGCCCCTCAGCCTTGAGGCTCCCCTGCCCTGGCAAGGCGCGCCACCTGGGCCGCTCACGCCGCTGTTGCGATCTGCCCCGCAGGCCGGGCGGGGGCTTGGGGCCCCTCAGCGCTGACCCAGGAGTTCCTCCCAGGTGGGGGCTGGCCGGCCCGGTCCCCCGGCGGTGCGGCGCGGCAGGGGACAGCAGGGGGCCACTGGCATGGCGCGCGTTCCCTGTCCGGAACGGGGCTGGTTGGGCCAGGGGCTCGCTCCCCGGAAGGGGTGGGCCCGGGCCGTGGGGATGCCTGGGGTTGGTGTCGTCATGGTCGGTTTGGTCATGCTGATGCGCGGGTTGCCTGCGGTGGATGCCCTCAAGGGGGCTGCGGATGCCCAAGGCCTCCGGGCGGCTTGCCCGCTGCGCGGGGCTGCTCGCCGGGGCCGGATGGGGTGGGGTTGATTGGGCGATGGCCGATCCCGGGTTGCTCGGGGATGGCTCGGGCCCTGCTGAAGCGCAGACGGGAGATCAGGGCTGGTCGCGTTTCGGGAGCGCGGGCCCTGATCGTGATTCTGGGCTGCTCCGGAGGGACAGCTTCGAGGATCAGCCTCGGTCCGCACCGGATCGACCAAACCCTACAGCGTTCGGGCGCCCCTGTCCGGGCGGATCGCCGAACGACGCCGCCAGGCCGCTGTCCCCGGCGGCTGGTGCGCGCCTGGGGCGGCAATTGTGCTGTCGCGTTGCAGGGTTGTGCACATCTGCTGCGAAACCGGAATTCGCCGAGATTTATTCATAGATTTCCCCACACTTCTGCATCCGAGATTTCACTCGTCGGAAAGGATGAATTTTTTCCCATTACGTCTGGCCGGCTATGGCCTCTTGTCGATCGGTGCGATCAATTTATTGTTTCGGGGCATCCTCTCGCCCGACCTGCTCAGAAGCGTTGCCGGCCGGCTTTCGATCGCCAATGGTCTGATTGCTTTTGCGCCATGGCTGCTGCTTTCTCTTGCCCTGATTTTCTTGCAGGGGAATCGGGCTCGGCGTAGCCGTGAGCATTTGCCGGTGCTGCTTCTCCATCGGCTGCTGCTCCCTTTGCTCGTGGGTTATCTGCTGCTGGTGCCGTTGATGATCCGCGATGCGGTTGGCTACAACAGGTCCGTGCAGTCGGAAATCACTGGCCAGCTGCAGCTCTACCGCAACGGCACCCGACAGGTGCTCGATCAGGTGGCTCCGCTCAGCACGCCCCTGGCCGTGGCCCGGGCGGTGCAGCGCTATCCCAGCATCTCGATGGCGGTAGACCCCACCGAAACGGCGAGCCAGTTGAAGAAGAAGCTCGCCCAGTCTTTGAGTAATGGCGAAGCTCGCCTCACGACCCGGCTGGACGATCAGCGGCGCAGCCGGCTGGAGGGATTATTCCAACGCACCATCGCATCCACCTTCGTGGCCTTGGTGGCGGCTGCCGGCCTGGCGGGTCTTCGCCGTCAGAACCTTGCCGCCATACGTGTCTCGGGCCACAGGCTGGGCGACTATTTCGCACAGGATCTGATCAACGACCGGGATTCGTCGGTGCGCCTCCGCGGTTTGTTCGATCAAAAGTCTGTCGAAAACCCCGCGTTCCCCAAGGAGTGGATCGTGGGCGAGCAGAGCGATCAGCCGCTCGGTTCGCGGGCGCGCCGGTGAGTCCGGCGGCCCGTCCTTCGGCCTGAGCCTCAGTCCTCCGGATAGAGCAGGTCGGAGAGTTCCTCCGGATCCACGTCGTAGACCCGGGCCAGGGTGGTTTCGATGGCGCTGGTCACCACATCGGGCAGGAAGCGCATGGCATTGATGGCGTCGTCGGCGATCTCATCGGTGAGCAGCTTCTCGCCGCCGAGTTTTTCGTCATTGATCACGGCCATCACCCAGCTCTGGTAAGCAGTCACCAGGTCGCTGAACTCGAGTTCCGGATCGTTCAGATCGAGGGCCATCGAGCTTCTCCTGCAGGTTGCATGCCTCTGCAGTTTGCCCCCCGCCGGGGAGGATGGCGACATGGATGAGTTTCGATCAGCGCCGCCACACCCAGCCGGGAAGGCTCCGGGAGAGTCGCCGGCCCGGCCGGGCGTCGTTGCAGCGGCCTCGGCCGATGCCCTGCCCTCCCAGGACACCCTGCGGGCCAACCTGGCCGATTTCGCCCTGGCTGAGCTGGTGCGGCAGCACCGCGCCAGCTTTGCGCCGCCCTGGACGATCGAGAGCTGGGCCAAGCTGCTGATCTGGATGGCCCTCAACAGCGGCTGCGCCGGGGATACGGCCTCCCTGGAGGCCTTTGCCTCCTCCCTGGGCCCGGAGCGCTCCGGCCGCCTGCGACGCCTCTTCTTCAGCCGGGAGTTCGAGCCCAGGGGTCTGCGGCTGCTGGCGGATCCGGCCGACGGTCAGGTGCTGGTCGAGGGCGGCCTGTCCGCCGTCGCGGATGGGTCCGACCCGGAGCCCGACCTGGAGCCCGTGGCCACCGCCCTGGATGCCGTGGGCCTCACCGCCCTAGTGGTTCCCGACCGGCAGCGTTGGCAACGCCGTGATGGGGTGGTGGTGATTCCGTTTCGCTGAACCAGCATGGGGCCAGTTCCGCTCCCGAACGCTCCGCCTAGCTCCACCTTCGTCCCGTCCCGCAGCGCCGCCCGGGGGCATCTTGGTGGCAGCTGCTGCGGTTGCTCCTCCAGCGTTGTGAGCTCGTGCCGCGGCTCCTGTTTCTTCCGCCCTTGTTCCCATGCAGTTGATCGGCACCTTTCGCAACGCCGGCTACGCCGCCCTGGCCGATGGGGTGATGGCTTTCTTCGAGCGCCGCAGCGATCTGCAGCGGCCCGGCGTTGCCTTCGGGCCCGGCGGCGCCGGCGATCCCGCCAAGGTGTCCACCGACATCAGCCTGGTGGCGATCGATCGCAGCGATCCGGAGGCCTTCGCCTTGGCCGAGGTGATCCTGCGCGGTGTGACGGCCGGCCTGAACCGCTGGCTCGAGGAGCGGCCCCTGTTTCGCGACTGCTGCCCGGAGCAGGATCTGTTCGTGAATCCGATCTTCAACCTGCAGCGCTACGCCCCCGGCGAGGGCTTCCACCGTTGGCACTGCGACTGGACCACCAGCGAGGAGGCCACCGAGCCGATCCGCCGCGTGCTCGCCTGGATCCTCTACTGCAACGACGTGAATGAGGGGGGCACCGAGTTCCACTGGCAGGGGCACCACGAACCGGCCGAGCGGGGCAAGTTGGCGATCTTCCCAGCGGGCCTCTCCCACATCCACCGCGGCCGGGTGTGCCACACCCACACCAAGACGATCGCCACCGGCTGGATCAACGCCGGCAGCCGCGAGGCTTACCTGGCCCGGTTGGCGGCTGGCTGAGCTGGGGTCCGGGTCCTGTCGTCGCTATTACCCCCATCACGATTTTCACCGGAGGGCACGATCAGGCCCTCCATCTCCCGCTGCAGGTCGGCGGTGAGGCTCGCCACGGCGCCGCGGCGGTCGGTGCGGTAGGCGGCCAGGCGGGACCCCACCACGATGGCCTCGCCGATGCGGATCTGGGCCCGCCGGTTCCCGAGGCGGGGGCGCCGTTCCGGGTTGCCGCCGCGGATGCGGCAGAGGGTGTCCCAGAGGATCAGCAGGGTGTCGGCGAAGCGCTCCTGGCTGGGGTCGTCCTTCACGTATCTGCCACTCACCGCCACGAAGGACTCCACGAGCCGCATGTGCCACAGCTGCTGGGCGGTCTGCTCCGCCAGCCGGCTGGCCAGGCCCCGCTCCAGGGCGCTGGCGGGGGGCGTGGCGGTGCCGTTGGCGGGGTAGAGGCGGTCCCAGCTGGCCTGCTCCAGCCGCCGGCAGCGCTCGTTTACATCACCGCGGCCCTCCACCGCCAGGGCGCGCTCGGCCACCTGCAGGGCTGCCTCCATCAGCCGGCTGAGCCGCGCGCCGAGATCGCTGTTGTTGATGCCTTGGCCTTCCGAGGCTTGCGGGGCGGGGCCGCCCGGCTCCTGGCTGGCGTTGTCGCTGGCCGCGGTCGCGCCCGGGGCCTTGGGCAGGGGCTGGTGGTAGGCGTCGCGGTAGAAGCGCTCCATTCGGTTGAGGATCACCCCGGCCAGGGCGAACAGACGCCCATAGAGCCGCTGCGGATTCAGGGAACGGTCGGCGGCCGGGGGTAGCCCCACCTCCGTTTCAAGCTCGCGCAGCAGCCTTTCGATGGCCGGCCACACCGGAGCGGTGAAGCTGTACTGCAGGCCGATCGGCAGCAGGGTGGTGGCTTCGGGCCTGCCGGCCCGGTCCAGGTCGTCGGCAGTCCAGAGGGCCAGCTGGGCCACCCCTGGCTCCAGCGGACTGATCACCTCGTTGTGGCCATTGGTGGACCCCTCCGGCGCCACCGCAAAGGGATAGGGGCCATCCAGGAGCAGGGCGCGGGCGGTGCGCAGGGCCGGCAGGTCGAGCTTGCTGCGCTGGATTGAGCAGCCGCCGAGGTGCGAGAGCAGCCAGCCGATCGGGGCACCGGCCCAGAGCGGGATGCCGCGGTCGTAGAGGAACTGGGCGTGGGGGCGGGGGTGGAAGCGCCGGCCATCCCGACTGCCGGCGGGCCGGCCGGCCCGGGCCAGGTCGCACCAGAGCAGGTGGGCCAGCACGGCTGGATCATCCAGGCTGGGGTGGCGGAAGGCCAGCAGTAGGCGGCTTTCCCCGGCCTGGAATTGCTGCATCGCCAGCTGCAGCCGCTCCATGCCCTCGACCCGCACGCTGCGCAGGCCGGCCCGGTGCAGCCACAGCGGTAGCAGCCGGCGGGCGCCGGCCAGCACCCGACCATCGAGCTGGGGCGGGATGAACTCCAAAGAGGAGACATTGGCCATCGGCGGGGGCAGGGAGTTGGGCTGCGGCGGCCTCAGGTTGGCAGGGATCGCGAGCACGGTGTCTGGCCCCATCCCACAGGGCGCGAATGAAACCGGAGCCGCACCCCATCGTGGTTGGGTTGATCGCAAGAAAAAAGCCCCGCTGCTGAGGGCGGGGCGAGGGGTTGATGCGATTGGGATTGGGTTCAGGTGGTCGTGGCCAAGGGTTCGCGCTTTTGGATGCTGCGGCGCAGCCGCCGGCTCCAGCCAAAGGCCGCGCTGACACCCAGCAGGGGCAGGGGGCCAGGGACACTGACATCATCTTCGCCAACCACGATGTGATCCTGCTCGATCGCGCCTGCCACCCCCGGTGCTACCACCAAGAAGGTGTAATCGCCGTCGGCCAGGCCCGTCACAGCCATCGTGATTTCGCGGGATTCACCACCGAGGACATCGTTGCAGCCGAGGGGATCGGTGCAGTCGAAGCTCACCCCCAGTCCGGCGGGAACGCCACCCAACACCGTCAGGCTGATGTCCTGGGTGTTGGTCACGGCTCCGACGGCATTGATCACCGTGGTGACGATGTCGCTGATCGGCACGGAGGCAAAGCTGTTGATCAGGGCCCCTTGGGTCCCGAGGAAGCTGGTGACGGTGCTGGCCTGGTTGCCGGCTTGGCCCCCATCGGCATTGGTGTCATCAAGGGCGGTTGTGGCAGGCCCATTGTTCAAGCCCACCAAGGAAGCATTTTCCGCTGCGAGAATCGTTTTGATGTTATCCATGGTCACGGTTGTTTGATGCGAGGGTGCATCGCCGAACCAGAGCACCACCTTGCGGGCGCTAGGCCGCCAGTCCACCGTTTGACCGCTTGTGCCGCAGAAGCCAGGGGTTGAGCCCAGGGTCAGGCCCATGCCCAGGCAGGTGCTGGCGCCGTTTTGGACCCCCTGTTGGAGGGCATAGAAATTGGCCTCGGGATAATCGCCACCACCATTGGCAAACCAGGAGTTGATTGCCGTTACGGTGTCGGCCTCGCTGGCCGTGTTCTTTAGCAGAACTTGATAGGCGCTGCTAAAGCTTTCACCTGATTCGGAAGGATCGCCAAGGTAGCGGGCAACGGCAAATTGGGCGCCGGTATAGGTCGCCTTTAGGTCCGAAACTAGCTGGGTTGCCACACTTTGAACATTGCCAATCACGCCACCCATGCTGCCCGTGTTGTCGGCCAATAACAGGAAGTCCACGAGGCCGCCACCAGGGTCGGTGAAAATCTTTTTGACCACCTTCACGGTTTCGCCAATCGCGATCGAAGCGTTGAAGGTGGAGGGGCTAATCGAGCCCGCGATGGCCTGGCCAGGGCAGAGGGTTGCCGCAGCGGCACAGAGGCCTCCCGCGGCAACAAGTTTAAAAGGATGATGACGGAGCATTGGAATTGTTTGCGTAAAGCGCTGCAAGTTTCAAAGGAGAAGGAAATATCGATAGGCTGCAAAAAGAGAGCTTCTTATCTTTGAGAACGCGTCACTCTGCTGGCTTTTGTCCCACGGTTGCTCCCAAGTGAAGCCTCCTGTTGCCGGGGCTGGCTGGGGCGTCTCGATCGCACAGGGTTTCGCCACGGCCAGGCTGTCGGTGCCCAGCCAGCGGGATGGCCATGCTGGCGTCCCCCACCGCTTGCCGCCGCTAAGGTCCGGGCTTAGATCGGTTTGCTACCAACTCTGAAACCTCTAGCTTCTTGGTCCGATCCCGATGGGCAGGCTGCTGAAGGGTGATCTGGATTGCAGCAAGCGATGGCAATCCTCTCCGCTTCTTGATTGCTGGTTCCTGATTCCGCCGGCGATTCAGCCCGGCTCCGGGCTCATCTTCCCGCTGGTTCGATGCTTCCCCTACCGCGTAGGTGCAGGTCGCCCTGGTCAGCCGGCTCGCCCAGGTGGATGGAGGGCCGCCGATCTGGTTGCCCTCCGGCCTGGCCTGCACTTTTGCCCTCCGCTGGGGTTGGTCCGTGATGCCGGGCCTCATATGCTTCTGTGTTTGCTCGGCGGTTTGCTGGTCACGGTGCTCGCCGGGGTGCTGCCGGGCGGCGCAGCCGACGCCATCCCCTCTCTGACCAGTCGCCTGGCCGGGCAGCTCAGCCTGGCCCCGCTGCTGCTGGCCGCTCTTGATGCCAAGCGTCCGAGGCCCGGACGGTCATGGGGTGTGCATCATCGCTCGCTGTAGTGGAGGCGAGCCGCAGCACCATCCCGACACCGAGGTGCGCGCCGAGGTGTGCCGCCGTGTTGCTCTCCTCCTCCACCCTTGTTCCGTTGGTGTACAGGCTGGCCAGCATTGGCACGACCCTGTTATGCGGAGGGCTGCCGCCGCATCCAGACCCTCGATCCGAGCCTTCCTCGTCGCCATCAGGATGGGGTCAGATCATTTTGTCCTGAGCACCCCGCTGTGAGAAGCCTGCCGTGGTCTCCCTGATCGTGTTCGGCGACAGCCTCTGCGATGGGGGCAACGCCTACGCCCTGAGGGGCGATGCGGCCTTTCCCTGTCCGCCCCATTGGCGGGGCCGCCGCTGCGATGGCCCGGTGTGGGTGGAGCAGCTGTCTGAGCGGCTTGGCTTGCCTCCCCTGCGGCATTCCCTGGCCGGCGGCACGAATCATGCCTATGGCGGCTGTCGCTCCGGCGCCGGTCTCTCGCCGAAGGGAATGCCCAACCTGCTCGTGCAGGTGGCGGGGTTTCTGGAGGAAGTCCCGCCCGATCCCGAGGCTCTGGTGGTGCTGCGGGCCGGCGCCAACGACTACCTCGATGCACCCTCCTCCCCCGCCGTCGGTGACGCGGTGAACCGGCATCTGCTCAGCGCCGTGGAGCGCCTGGCGGAGACCGGCCTGCGGCGTTTCGTGGTGCCCAGCGAGCTGCCCTGGGGGTTCAGCCCGATCCAGCTGCCGGGGCTGGGGGAGGCGGAGCGGCGGGGTCTCAACGCCCTGATCGCCCGCCAGAACGCCGCTCTGCAGGAGGCCTTGCAGGACCTGGCGGCGCGGCGGGGGCTGGTGGTAGTGCAGCCGGATTTCCACGGCCTGTTTCTGGCGGTGCGGGCCGATCCAGCGGCCTACGGGTTCACGGAGATCGGGCGGCCGGTGCTGGATCTCGATGGCGAGGCTGCGGCCATCCCGGCAGCGCCGGCTGATGCCAACGGCCCGGCCTTGCCGGCTCCTCTTGCGGCCCCCGCCGGCTATCTCTGGTGGGACAGCTGGGCCCACCTCACCACGGCCTTCCATGGGTTGCTGGCGGAAGCGGCGCTGAAGGGGCTGCGGTCGGCGGGGCTTGGCGGACTCTGAGCCGCGATCAGTGGCTCTGAAGCCGGAACCCTGGCTTTGAGACGATGGGGCCAACCCCGTTCCCCCGCCGTGCCTGAGGCCGCCAGCTCCGCTTCGTCTTCCGCGGACTCTCACGCTGCTTCCAGCGGAGCAGCCGCCACGCCAGCCGAGGCAGCCGCCACGCCAGCCGAGGCAGCCGCCACGCCTGCCGAGGCCGCCCCAGCGCCCGAGGCCGCCCTGCCCAAGACCTACGACCCGGCCGGTACCGAGGCCCGCTGGCAGCAGGCCTGGGAGAGCAGCGGCGCCTTCCACCCCAATCCGGCGGCCCCCGGCGAACCGTTCAGCGTGGTGATCCCGCCGCCGAACGTGACCGGCAGCCTGCATATGGGCCACGCTTTCAATACGGCCCTGATCGACACGATCGTGCGCTTCCAGCGCCTGCAGGGCAAGAACGTGCTCTGCCTGCCGGGCACCGACCACGCCTCGATCGCCGTGCAGACGATCCTCGAGAGGCAGATCAAGGCGGAGGGGGCCAGCAAGGACGACCTCGGCCGCGATGCCTTCTTCGAGCGCGCCTGGGCCTGGAAGGCCCAAAGCGGCGGCACGATCGTGGGCCAGCTGCGGCGCCTCGGCTACTCGGTGGACTGGAAGCGGGAGCGCTTCACCCTCGATCCCGGCCTCAACAAGGCGGTGGTGGAGGCCTTCCTACGCCTGCATGAGCAGGGGCTCATCTACCGAGGCGAATATCTGGTGAATTGGTGCCCCGCCTCCGGTTCGGCGGTGAGCGACCTGGAGGTGGAGATGAAGGAGGTGGAGGGGTCGTTGTGGCACCTGCGCTATCCGCTTACGCCGCTGGCGGGGGAGGCGCCGCTGGCGGGGGAGACGTCCGCCGTCGGGGTCGCCCCAGCGTCCGACCACCCCCTCGACCATCTGGTGGTGGCCACCACCCGCCCCGAAACGATGCTCGGCGACACCGGCGTGGCCGTGAATCCCAGTGATCCCCGCTATGCCCACCTGGTGGGCCGCAGTATCACCCTGCCCCTGGTGGGCCGCCAGATCCCGATCGTGGCCGATGAGCACGTCGATCCAGCCTTCGGAACGGGTTGCGTCAAGGTCACCCCCGCCCACGACCCCAACGACTTCGCGATCGGCCAACGCCACGGCCTGCCCCAGATCACGGTGATGGCCAAGGACGGCAGCATGAACGAGGCCGCCGGCCTTTTTGCCGGCCTCGATCGCTTCGAGGCCCGCAAGGCGGTGGTGGCGGCGATGGAGGCCGAGGGATTGCTAGTCAAGGTGGAGCCCCACCGCCACAGCGTGCCGTATTCCGATCGCGGCAAGGTGCCGGTGGAGCCCCTGCTCTCGACCCAGTGGTTCGTGCGCACCGAACCCCTGGCGGCCCGCTGCCGCACCGCCCTCGACAACCCCGCCGGCCCCGAGCCCCGCTTCGTGCCGGAGCGCTGGAGCAAGGTCTACCGCGACTGGCTCACCGACATCCGCGACTGGTGCATCAGCCGCCAGCTCTGGTGGGGCCATCGCATCCCCGCCTGGTTTGTGGTGAGCGAAACGGGCGGCGTTATCACGGAGGCTACGCCCTATGTGGTGGCCCGCGACGAGGCGGAGGCGTGGACGAAGGCTCTGGCGCAGTTCGGGTCGGCTTATGCGGCGGCGGGGCGGGCGCTACAGCTCGAGCAGGACCCCGACGTGCTCGACACCTGGTTCTCCAGTGGCCTCTGGCCCTTCTCCACCCTCGGTTGGCCTGGTGAGGGCGGCCAGGAGCCCGCCGATCTGGCCACCTGGTATCCCACCAGCGTGTTGGTGACCGGCTTCGACATCATCTTCTTCTGGGTGGCCCGGATGACGATGCTGGCGGGCGCCTTCCTGCAGGAGGGCGAGCGCCCCGTCGGCGGCCGCGACAGCTGGATGCCGTTCCGGGATGTCTACATCCACGGCCTGGTGCGCGATGAAAACAACCGCAAGATGAGCAAATCGGCCGGCAATGGCATTGACCCGTTGCTGTTGATCGAGCGCTACGGCGCCGATGCCCTGCGCTTCGCCCTGGTGCGCGAGGTGGCCGGCGCCGGCCAGGACATCCGCCTCGACTACGACCGCAAGTCCGACACCTCCGCCACGGTGGAGGCGGCCCGCAACTTCGCCAACAAGCTGTTCAACGCCACCCGGTTTGCGTTGATGAATCTGGGGGGGGAGACGCCGGCGAGTCTGGGGGAACCGGTGCCGGCCGAACTGGAGAGCGAAGACCGCTGGATCCTCTCGCGCCTGAACCGCATCAGTACCCAGACCGCCGAGCTGTATGGCAGCTATCGCCTCGGTGAAGCCGCCAAGCTGCTCTACGAATTCGCCTGGAACGACCTCTGCGACCAATACATCGAGTGGGCCAAACCTCGGCTCTTCGGTGATGACGAGGCCGCCCGCACCACCGCCCGCCGGGTGCTGGCCCGCAGCCTGGAGGCCCTGCTGGTGATGCTCCACCCGCTCATGCCCCACCTCAGCGAAGACCTCTGGCATGCGGTTACTGGGGCCGAGGCCAGTGAGTTTCTGGCCCTACAGCGCTGGCCCCAGCCCGATCCGGCTTGGCTCGATGCTTCCCACGAAAGCGCCTTCCAGTTCGGCATCGACGCCGTGCGCGCCATCCGCAACCTGCGAGCCCTGTCGGGGGTGAAACCCTCCGAGAAGTTGCCGATCGGCATCCATACCCCGACCGCCGCTCGCCAGGATTTCGTGATCGCCAACCAGGGCAAAATCAGCCGCCTGGTGGGTGCCTCCGAGCTGCACTGGGAGGCCGAACCCAGCGCCGGCCAGTTGCTGGGAATCGTGGATAGCGATGCCCAGGTGGGCCTCAGCGTGCCCCAGCAGAGCCTTGATGCCCTGCGGGAGCGGTTGCAAAAGGATCTGGCCAAGGCCGAAAAGGAAATCGCCGGCCTGGCCGGCCGCCTCGCCAACCCCAACTTCGCCGGCAAGGCGCCGCCGGAGGTGGTGGCCGAATGCCAGGCCAACCTGGCGGAAGCCCAGGCCCAGGCGGAGCTGCTGCGGGGGCGGTTGGGGGAGTTGAATTAAAACGAGCCTTAAGGATTCACCAGGACGATGGCTGGTCAATTCAACCTCAATGTCAGGAACCTAGAAGCACTCGATGTACCCGGGTTGGCGGGATTGCTGCTCACCCTCAGCCAGGGCGATGCCGGTGCGAGGTGACCGTTGCAGCAGCGGTGCCAGGCGCAATTCCTGCTGCCCCACAATGGCCCCACCGCTCGCAACCCGGCCAGCGTGACCCCGCGGGTGTTCCTCTCCTATTCCCACGACTCCGACGCCCACAAGGCCTGGGTGCGGCAGCTGGCGGGGCGGCTGCGGCAGGGCGGCGTGGAGGTGACCCTGGATCAGTGGGACCTTCCCTACGGCGCCGACGTGGTGCGCTTCATGGAGCTCGGCATCCGTGACGCCGACCGGGTGCTGATGGTGTGCACGGCCAACTACGTGGCCAAGGCGGAGGAGCGCAAGGGTGGTGCCGGCTACGAGGGCATGATCATCACTGGCCACGTGGCCCGCGCCACCGACACGATCAAGTTCGTGCCGATCGTGCGCGGCAACAGCGGCGAGCCATTGGTACCGGGCTTCCTGGGCCAGCGCTTCTGGCTGGATTTCCGCGACGACGGGCTGTTCGAGGAGCGGCTGGAGGAGCTGTTGCGGGAGCTGCACGGGGCGCCGCGCTACCCAAAGCCGCCCTTGGGGCGCAATCCGTTTGAGGGGCCTGAGCTGGAGGGTGGAGCGAAAGCTCAGGAGTCACCCACCCCCACCCCCGGCCCGTCGCGGGGCAGCCGGGAGACGGTTGGCAATCGGCAGGAGGCCGGTGCCCAGCAGGGGGACAAAGGCGCAGCCGTTTCCGCTGTTGAGGGGCCTCCGGCTCCCGTTTCCGCTCCGCCTGCAGCGCCCGACCTTCCGAACATTCCGGCGGCTGACACTCCTCCTGTCTCGACCCCAGCAGCTGCAGCCAACCTGCCACCCCTGGCCCTGCGCCCCCTGACGGTGACCACCGCCAGCCTGCGGCGCAAGGGTGGGCGGTGGAAGGTGGACCGCCAGGAGGTGCGGGTTGATGCCGGCGACGTGTATCTGGGGGAGGGCGAGAGCCTGCGGCTGATCCAGATTCCGGCGGGCGATTTCCTGATGGGCTCGCCCGCTAACGAGCCCCAGCGCTTTGCCGATGAAGGACCCCAACACAGGCTGCGGCTAGACGGCTTCCTGCTCGGCCAGACCCCGGTGACCCAGGCGCAGTGGGGTGTGGTGGCGCGCTGGCCCAAGCTGGAGCTGGATCTCAAGCCCAACCCTTCTCATTTCACTGGGGGCCGCCGGCCGGTGGAGCGGGTGAGTTGGGAGCAGGCGATGGAGTTCTGCCGCCGGCTCAGCCAGCGCACCGGCCTTCCCTTCACCCTGTCCAGTGAGCCTCAGTGGGAATACGCCTGCCGGGCAGGCGTTACCACACCCTTTGCCTTTGGCGACACGATCACTCTCGATCTGGCCAACTGCAATGGAGATTTCCCCTCTGCCAATGGCCCTAAAGGGAAGTTCCGAGGGGAAACCACAGATGTGGCCAGCTTCCCCGCCAATGGCTGGGGCCTGCACGGCAACGTGTGGGAGTGGTGCCTCGACACATGGCACGGCTCGTATGAGGGCGCCCCAACCGATGGCAGCCCGTGGTTGACGGGTACCGACAGCAGAAAGCTGCTACGCGGCGGCTCCTGGCTCGACTACCCCAGGTACTGCCGCTCGGCTTGCCGAGGTCCTTACCGGCCCGACGATGCCTTCAACTACGTCGGTTTCCGTGTGGTCTGCCTCCCCCAGGGCCCTTCCCTTATTCCTTAATCCCTTAACACTTGGCTGTTTCTTAACCCTGGCTGTTCGGTTGTTGGGCTGTTGGTTTACGGCTGTTGGCTGTTGCGGGAAGGGCGCCGCAGGCGCCTCGCCGCCGGGGCGCCAAGAACTTCCGCCAGCCCTGATGCGACAGCGGTGGCACGGCTCCATGGCGCCCACCAGCTGTCAGCACTCGACAGATCATGCGATCACACGTACGCTGAACAGAGAGATTCAGCGTAAGATTCAGGCGATCTCTGCCACGAGTTAAAGACGCGTGGCATCGGTGCCATCAGCGAGGCGCTGGAGCACGAGCAAGAGGTGGGCCTGAGTGTGCGCGGCCAGCTGCGTTATGTGGTGATGGATCTGGCGGAGTTACATCGCTTGCGGGAATGTGAGCTCGACCTCGCCCTGTAAAGCAGCCGGGCCGATCTGGACGAGGGCCGCTGGCTGCAGGAATCTGTGGTCGCCCATCTCTCCCGCTTGGAATCTCTGGTGGCGGAGCCTGAAGCCGCCCCCGAATGAAAACCTGGCAGCTGATCTTCACGGACAGCTACAACCGTCGCGCGGCCCGCTTCCTGAAGCGCCACCCGGAACTCCAGCCCAGCTTCCGCAAGCTGCTTCTGCTGCTGGAGGTCAATCCCTTCCACCCATCCCTGCGTCTGCAGCCCCGGCAAGGCAAGCTCAAAGGGCTTCATTCCGTGTCGACCAACCTCTCCTATCGGATCACGATTGAATTTTTGGTCGACGACAACCGCATCATCCCGATCGCGGTCGGAGATCACGACAGCGTGTATCGCTGAGGTTGGCAGGAATGGCCCTTGCTGCGGGGCTTAGGCTGATTCGCCAGGGTTGTTGTCGAGCAACCGCTCCACGTACTCCTGCACGAAGTTGCGAAACTGGGGATTATCCTTGAACTGTTTATAGAACTCGGTTTGATCCAGGAACAAGGGATCGATGGCGCGATTGAGGGCGGCTTGGAGTTCAATCGCGGCGGTATTGGGGGTGTTGGCGCGGGCGTTGCGGTAACGCTGATCCCGGGCCACCTCGGGGGCGATCTCCTCACAGATCAAGCGACGGATGCGGTCTTCGTCGCTGAAGCTGGTGCCGAACTGTTCGTTGAAGTTGGTGACGATGACGGATAGGGGTTCGAGTTCAGGTTGTGAGCCGAAACCACCGGTTGAAACGGGCGCCGGATCCAGGGTGGAATCCTGATCGGGCAGGGGCAAGCTGCGTTGTGCCTGCTTTTCGATGCGGTAGCTGTCCATGTCGATCAGCTCCAGCATGCCTTTGGTAAGGTCGTCTTCTTCTGGGGCCGGCAGGGCACGCACCAGCAGGGTGAGGAAGATGGAGAGCTTCTCCCACTCCGGATTGTCGTAGGTGAGGATTGTGGCCAGGAAGTCGTAGCTGCGAACGAAGGCCTTGGCCTTGTTCTTGAAGGCCACTTGATCGTCTTCGTTGAGCTGATCGGTATAGATCTGACGACAGTGGTTCAGGATCGGCTGCAGGGCTTCGCGATCGCTGCTGCTGAGGAACAAGGCCACGAACTCCTCCACCTGCGGCCAGCTGTACACGCCCAGCTTGTCGAGATCATTGCGCAGGTCGTGGAGCTTGTCGGGGTCGGTTTCTTCGCTGAGTTGGGTGGTTTTGTAGTAGTCGGCGAAGGCGGCTTCCACGGCGGCGGCGTTGTCCTGGAAATCGAGCACAAACACCTTGCTCTTGCCGGTGGCGGCCCGGTTGAGGCGCGAAAGAGTTTGCACCGCCTGGATGCCGCCCAGGGCCTTATCCACATACATGGCCTGCAGCAAGGGCTCGTCGTAACCGGTCTGGAACTTGTCGGCGCAGATCAGGAAGCGGTAGGGATCCTCCTGGATGCGGCTGGTGATCTCGCTGGAGGGAAAGCCGTTGAGGGAGGCCTCACTCACAGGCCCATCGCCGAAGTCATGGTCGCCGGAGAAGGCCACGATCGGTACGTACGGGCTGCGGCGCTCATCCAGATAGGTGCGAACAGCATGGAAATACTGCACCGCTCGCTCGATTGCCCCAGTCACCACCATCGCCCTGGCCTCGCCCTTCATCTCGCGAAGAGGCACCACATCATCAAGGAAGTGATCCACCATGATCTCGGCCTTGTTGCGGATGGCCGTGTCGTTGCTTTCCACATAGCGTCGCAATTTGGCACGGGCGCGCTTGCTGTCGAACAGCGGATCGGCCTCGATCGTTTTCACCAGCCGGTAGTAACTGCTGATCGGTGTGTAGTAATCCAGCACATTGAGGATGAACTTCTCCTCGATCGCCTGCTTCATTGTGTACACATGAAACGGCCGTCGGCCGATCTTCCCTTCCCCATCCGGCGGCAGGGGCGTACCAAAGAGCTCCAGAGTCTTGGCTTTGGCGGTGGCCGTGAAGGCGAAGTAGCTGGCGTTGTTCATCAGCTTGCGGCTGCGCATGCGCTCCTCAATCACCGCATTCACGAAGTCTTCGATGTCGGTTCCTTCGCTCAGGGGTTGCTCCTCACTGGCGAGGGCCTGGTTGAGGGCAGCGGAAGCCTTGCTGCCCTGGCTGGAGTGGGCCTCATCGATGATCACCGCATAACGGCGACCCCGGGGGGCCTGATCCAGCTGGCTGCAGAGCTCGGGGAAGGTCTGCAGGGTGCAGATGATGATCTTTTTACCGGCGGCAAGAAACTGCTTGAGCTGCTCGCTTTTCGAGCTGCCGCGGCCGGTGACGGCCCCCACGGTGGCGCCCACCTGCATGAAGGCGAGGATGTTGTCGCGCAGTTGCTCATCGAGGTTGCGCCGATCGGTGACCACAATCACCGAGTCGAACACCCGTTCACCGTTGTGGATTATGTCGCCTACCTGATGGCTGAGCCAGGCGATCGAGTGGCTCTTGCCGCTGCCGGCGGAATGTTGCCCCAGGTAGCAGCGGCCAGCGCCGTGAACGGCCACATCAGCAAGCAGCGAGCGCACCACATCGAGCTGGTGATAACGGGGAAAGATCTGCTTGTAGGTTTTGCGGCCGGTGCGGCGATTGCGTTTTTCGATCACCTGGGCGTAGTTCTCCAGGATGTCTGATAGGCTGATGGGCGTCAGGATCTGTTCCCAGAGGTAGGCGGTAGCCAGGCCATCGGGGTTGGGAGGATTGCCGGATCCACCTGAGGTGGTGCCACGGTTGAAGGGAAGAAAGCCGGAATCTTTGCCCTGCAGATGGGTGCAGAAGCTCACCCTCTGTTCATCCACGGCGAAGTGCACCAGGCAGCGGGCGAAGGCGAACAGGGGCTCGCGAGGATCGCGATCCGTCTTGTATTGCTCAATGGCGTGACGGACGTTCTGGCTGGTGAGGTTGTTCTTGAGCTCAAACGTGGCCACCGGCAGGCCGTTCACGAACAAGGCCAGATCAAGGGCGCGGCGGCTCTGCTCGCTGCTGTAGGCGAGCTGGCGGGTGAGGCTGAAGCGGTTCTGTGCAAATAGCTCGGCGGCGCGTGAATTGCCAGGGGAGGGGGTGCCGTAGAAGAGCTGGATCTCATGGGGGCCATGGCGAATGCCCTTGCGCAGCACCTCCACCACGCCGCGCTGGCCGATCTGCTTCTCCAGCCGGGCCAGGAACTGCCGGCGGGTGGGCCCATCCACGCCGATCGCCACGGCTTCGGCGACCTGGGGTTGGGTGGCCTCCAGAAAACCCTGCAGCTGCACCAGATCCAGGCAGTGGCTGCGGTCGTAATGGCGGGGATCGCCCAGCAGCCAGCCAGTGCCGCCACTCACAGGCACGGCGGTTGGCGTGGGCTGGTGGGGCGGCTCCAGCAGGTGGGTGCGCCCGGTCATGGCGCGGGTGATCAGCGCTTCCAGGCCCTGTTCGCTGGTGTTGGTGGGCATGGGGCCGGGGGTGGGTGGTTGGCCTGAGGCCAGTCTGGGGGATGCCCTGGGCTGGTGGGCGCGGGCTTCTCGCCTCAGAGCTTGTCGGTGAGGATGGCCATGGCCCGGACGAAGCTGGGCAGCAGCGGGGCCAGGGCTTTGGGGTTGAGCTTGGCCAGCAGATCGAAGGAGCGCTTGCCTTTGCGGTAGGGCTTGGAGGTGGCTGCCGTGGCACGCACCAGCCGCTCCTGCACCTCGTGCCTGTGGCGGCTCTCAAGGTTGGTGGGGGCTGGCAGCTGGTTTTCGTTCAGAGCGGTTCCGTAGTGCGCCCTGAGGGTGGCGCGATCGGCCGCAATCCATGTTTCCATGCAGGTGGTCATCAGCAGCACCTGTTCGTCTGCGGCGCCGGCCGGACGTTCCCAGCCATCGCGCTGCCAGAGGTGTTCCCAGGTCTGTTGTTGGCGGGGAACCTCGGGCATGGCTGCCGGGTCTTCGCTGTCGATCAGCAGGGCCACGAAATGCCCAGATTGGGCCGTGGCGTGAGCGGTCTTGAAGTCGTCGTAGGCGGAATAGCGTCCGCCGCAGGCGGTGAGGCGGGGCAGGCGACCAGAAAATCCTTGCTTTTTGAGGAGGGTGCTGAAAGCTTCGCGGCAGCGGCTTTTCTCTTCCTTGGAGTCGCCTCCTCCTTCGATGTAGAGATGAGCACTCACCAGCGGGTTCCTCCCAACTCGCCCCGGATCCAGAGTTCACCCAGCCGGTACTTCTCCAGCCACACCTTCAGCTCATCGGCAGATAAGCGGTTCATCTCTGTGGCTCCGTTGTGCTTCTCGCAGACCACCACCGCCTCGGGGTGCTCGCTCATGGCGTCTACCAGCACATCGGAATGGGTAGTGACGATCAGCTGGGTGCGTTGTGAGGCTGCCAGCAGATGATCGGCCAGCTTGGGCAGCACATCGGGATGCAGACCGAGTTCGGGCTCTTCAATACAGATCAATGGTGGCGGATTGGGATCGCAGAGGATGGCCAAGAGGCAGAGGTAGCGCAGGGTGCCATCGGAGAGCCGGGTGGCAGGGATCGCGAACTCTCCTTCCATAAGAAATAGCTGTACAGTGCTACCTTCGATTAGCACGGTGATCTCAGTGATCCCTTCATAGAGATCCCTCAAGCCATCAAGAATGGACCGAGCCGCGCCTGGATGGCGAGTTTTGAGGCGGTTGAGAAAAAGCCCCAGATTGGAAAAGTTTTCCGCGAGTACGTCGTTCGGTTGATCTGCTGGCTGGGGTGCGCGGAAGGTGGCATTACGACCAAATACCCATTCTCTGTAGATGCGAATACGTTCGTAATTGCTGGCCAGCCAGGCGAGCTCAGGATAGCTGTCTGGATCACGCCGTTGGGCCAGGATTGAACGATCTGGCTCGATGCTGTCGTGAGCCAGTTGCCGTTGCCCCTGATCGCGCACGTTCACCGCTGGCCGGCCTTCTTGGTAGCGATAGAAAAAGTACGGTGTCTCCTGCCCAGGTTGCGCTCGGCAGTACTCCACCCGCTCGTCCTTTATGGTAAAGCGTTGCCCCACGGCATGGAAGGCAAGCGCATGACGCAGGGGTTGCGGTGTCTTCGGATGATTGACCAACCATTCAAGCTTGGCCACTCCCTGCGGGCTTCCTTTCCAGATCCATTCCGCTACGCCCCCCCCTTTGAGAGTAACCTGGCGAAGGTCATTTTCGCGGTCGCGGGGTGCTGCACGCAGCAAAGAAACCGCCTCGATCAGATTGGATTTACCGGATCCATTCGGACCGATCAGCACATTTAGCGGTAGCAAGTTAAGCCCGTTGTCATCAGGGCCAAAGGAGAGCAGACTAATTAGCTCTATCCGCTGGATGAAGGGTGTTGGGGCGTCAGCAGTCATGTCATTCTTCCGGGGTGTCAGCCGGGTCTGATTCGGATGTGTCCTCGGTCTCTTCTCCATCGTAGAGCGGTTCGTCATCGAGCGGATTCAGCAATGCCTCCTCTGGCAACCCCTTCGCCACCTCCCGCACATCCAGCTTGCCCGTCACCACATCGGAGATGAGGCGGGTGCGGTATTCGCGGAGGAGGGTGATTTCGCGTTCCGTGTCAGTTATTGCCCTGGATAGGTGCCCAGTCTCGCCATCAATAAAGGAGAGAATTTGTTGCTGCTCTTGGTACTCAGGTAGAAGCAGTGGGAACGCCTTAAGTGTCGTGCTATTGGTTGAAGCCAGATTGGTCGTTTGTTTCGCTGTTGTTTGGAAATAGCTGCGTCCATGGGTCGATCCCATAAGGGCCACCAAAAAGCCAGGGATCAGACGAGCACCGCACCGGACAGCGAAAACATGGTTTTGATGAAGGCAGCTTGCAACCTCCCCGGACCACAGGCATCCCCTTCCAAGCTTGTCTATATCGCCGCCTTCAGTCATCAAAACGTCGCCTGGCATCAGAATTGAGCGCTTGGCCTCCACTTCGGGTACGGCGAAATGTTTTACATTCCGCAGGTCAAGTCGATCTGACTGAACATTGGCTACACGAAGATATGGATACAGCGTGGTTGAGACCAGTCCGTAATCCTTCCCAAGTGTGATACCAGTTTGAACTGTGGCTACGTCCTTCAGCCTTCGAACTTCCCAAGGCTCCGGAATCTCCCCCAGCCAGGGAATCCCCGAGTCCTTCAGCGGCACGGAGGGATCCAGCCCCCGCGTCACGGCGCGATGGATGATGGCCTGTTTCTGCTCTTGCAGCAGAGCGATGATGCGGCGCTTGGCGCCGATGGTGCTATCCAGGCGGTTGGTGGCCCAGGCGAGGAAGCGGGCGATGGCGGACTGTTCATCTGGCGGTGGACATAAAAATGGAATTTGTAAAAACTGATCAGGATACAGGCGAAGGCGAGATGAATTTATGCCTGTCGAGCGGCGAATGTACTCCGTCTTGTACGCCTCTGTTCGCAGCAGCTTGTCAAGGTATTCGGAGCCGATCATTCCAGTGCGGATCGGGCGATAGACGCCATAGGCGGGACTCACAATGCCTTCTTGGCGAGCGATACCCAGGGCTCCCATGAATGCCCACATCGTATTAATCGCGATATCTCCTGGTCGGCAGATCTTGTAGCCGACTGTCGATTCGGCAAGAAACATGGTGACACTCTGCTTGCGGGGAGTCACTCCTGTCTTGTGCGAGACAGACATCAGTTCCTCGTTCCCTGACTCTGAGCGTTCATCAACTTCCCGAAAGAAGAACTTCGCACGCCTCTCAACCCAATGCACTGGCACCTCACCAAGCCACGGCAGCACTGAATCCTTGTACTCCGGATAAGGCTTCAGATCCTCGATCATCCGCGGGTCTCCTTATGCCTCACAGATCTGGTCGCCGCAGGCCAACACCCGCTGCAGCTTGGCCCCAAGCGCCTGCATCGCTCGCGCGTCCTGAAGCGCGACCCGTTGCTCGTCCACCGTGTCTTGGTCGAGATCCAATCCATGCCATTCCGCTGTGGCGCTGCTGGGATCGAACTCGATCGATAGATCCAGCCTGCCGATCCGCCACTCCGCTTCAACACCTCCCTCGGGTGTGGGAAAGAGCCTGGGCTGCTGCCCATCCTTACGCTGGTGCTCCTCAAGCCACTCCCCCACCAAATCCAGCAGCTTGCGGGAAGGCGGTAGCCCTTCGCCATCCAGCCAGCCAGGCGGCAGATCAAGCGGCTCCATGCATCGCTAAGCTTTTCGCATGGGAGCCACAGGCTTTCATGTTAAACGCAGCGTTGCGTATGGAGCCCTGGCGGCGCCATGGTGAACGCTGCGTTGCATAAGGAGCCCCTCACCCCGCCCTCACCAGCAGCCCATCGAGCAGCCCCTCGGCCTCCTGCTCGATGGCTCGGATGTCGGCGGCGATCTCGGCCAGGGTGCGCAGGGGCTTGGGTTTGTAGAAGTGGCGGGTGAAGCTCACCTCATAGCCCACCTTGGTGGCCTCGGGGTTGCGCCAGGCATCGGGGGTGTAGGGCAGCACTTCGCGCTGCAGGAAGGCATCGATGCCGCCCTCCTCCAGCAGGGGAATCTGCTCGCTGTCGCGCAGGTCTGCATCGGGTTCGTACTCCACCACGCAGGACTTGCCGCCGATCTCCAGCGGAAACAGGCCGCGCAGTGGATCGGCCGCCACCTTGCCACCCTTGTGCACCTTCGCGATCACTGGCGGGGCGCTCTCCTCCCGCCAGCTCACCTGCTTGAGCAGCAGTTTCAGGTCCACGGCGCTGAGCTTGAGGCCCTGCAGTTTGAGGGCATTCTGCACCTCGCTGCGGAAATGGTTGTGGTCGTCGAATAGCTCCTCGCCGAACAGCTCCCGCAGCGCCTCGGCCGCTGCCGCCAGCTGGCCATCGCGCATCCAGGTGGCTGGATCCAGCAACTTCTTGCGACGCTTCTCGGGGATGCCGCCCTTGCCGCTGGGTTGGCTGTCGCCCTCGTCGTCAGCTCCATCGTCGTCGTCCTCAGCGGCGTCATCGCTGGAGCTCCAGTCGCGTAACCGCTGCTCCAGTTCTGGTTTCAGGCCGGCGAAATTGTTCAGCAGCGCATCGCCGTAGTCGTCCCAGAACGTTTCGCGGATCTCCCGGTCGCCCGAGGCGGTGCGCAGCGCCTCGATCGCCGCCGCTGTGATGCGGCTGTGCAGGCGCAACGGCCGCTCCACGCTCACTTTCCAATAGCCGAACGCCTCATTGGCAAACACCTTGGCGTTTTCGCTCTCCTCCATCGCGTCATAGGCCGCCATCACCCGCTCGATATCGGCCGGTCCCATGATGCAGTTCTTTTTGCCCTGGTTCTTGCGCAATGGCTCGAACCAGCCGCTGGCATCGATCAGCTGCACCTTGCCCTGCCGTTCGGGCGTCTTGCGGTTGCTCAGCAGCCACACATAGGTGGCAATGCCGGTGTTGTAGAAGAGATTCAAGGGCAGGGCCACGATCGCCTCCACCCAGTCGTTCTCGAACAGCCAGCGGCGGATGTTGCTTTCGCCTGAGCCCGCATCGCCGGTGAACAGCGAGGAGCCGTTATGCACCTGGGCGATGCGGCTGCCCAGGGGCGAGTCATGGTTCATCTTGCTGGCCATGTTGGCCAGAAACAGCATCTGGCCGTCGCTGGAGCGCGTCACCAGCGATAGCACCTCGCCGCGATGGTTCACCTGGAAGCGCGGATCTTTCATCTCCTTCTTGCCGCCCATCACCTCCAGATCCTTCTTCCAGCTCTTGCCATAGGGCGGGTTGGAGAGCATGAAATCAAACACCATCCCCGCAAAGGCATCGTGCGACAACGTTGACCACTCGGCGCCGCCCATGATCGCGGCGGCGTGTTCGCCCTCCCCCTTGAGCAGCATGTCGGCCTTGCAGACCGCATAGGTTTCCGGGTTGATCTCCTGGCCGTAGAGGCGGGTCACCACCTCCTGCCCAAAAGCCGCCGCCAGCTCGCGCAGCGTTTCATCCGCCACGGTGAGCATGCCGCCGGTGCCGCAGGCGTCGTCGTAGAGCAGATAGGTGCCACTCTTCACCAAGGCGGCAATCGGGCGGAACATCAACGTGGTCATCAACCGCACGGCATCGCGCGGCGTCCAGTGCTCACCCGCTTCCTCGTTGTTCTCCTCGTTGAAGCGGCGCACCAGCTCTTCGAACACCGTGCCCATGGCGTGGTTGTCGAGCGCGCTCGGGCTCAGATCCACCTGGGGATCGAGGAATTTGCTGATCTGCGTGCCGAGAGAATCGGAGCGCGAGAGAGTAGGGATATGGTTGCGGAATTTGAAATTCTCCATGATATCTTGCACATTCTCTGAAAATCCTTCAAGGTAGGCTTCAAAATCGGCCCGTAGTTTTTGTTCGCTGCCCCGGCTGGTGAGATCGCGCAGCACAAACGGAGAGATGTTGTAGAAAGCCTGCCCCGCCGCCGCCCGCAAGGCCGCCGCCTGCTCCTTGATCTCGGCCGCATCCAGGCGGGCCTTTGCCTCGAGCACCTTCGCTTTGCTGGGCTCCAGCACCGCATCCAGCCGCCGCAGCACGCACATCGGCAGGATCACATCCGGATACTTGCCCCGCTTGAACAGATCCCGCAGCACGTCGTCGGCGATGCCCCGCAGGAAGCTCACGATCCGGTTGTGGGTGGCCTGGTCCATGAGCTCTGGCGGAGCGCTCCTGCGGTTTTCAGTTTCGCCACCGTAGACACTGGCCCCCAGCGCACCCCGGCCCGGCGTGAGCGGCGAGCCGCAGGTGTAGCTGCCGATCGAGGGGCTGCTGGGCATCGCCGGCCTGGCCGGCCGCCTCGCCAACCCCAACTTCGCCGGCAAGGCACCGCCGGAGGTGGTGGCCCGATGCCAGGCCAACCTGGCGGAAGCCCAGGCTCAGGCGGAACTGGTGCGGGGGCGGTTGGGGGAGTTGGGCTGTGGTGGGAGCGGCTGAATCGGAGCCGTGACGCCGGCGGCGCCGCAGAGCTGAGCCACCGGTGGCACTGGCTAGAGGGGCTCATGTCGGCCCCACCAGCCCCGTGACTCTCTCTCCCCCTGACCCCCGCAACACCCACCGACCCCGGCCCGCCAGGTGACGGCATCCAGCCGCAAGCCCCGCCAGAATCACCACAGTTGAAGCGGCCCTGGCTTGGCCGCGAACGCCTCGGTTTGGACCTGTCCGGTCTAATCCAGGCCATTGGCGGATTGGTCCTCGGCCTGATCGCTCTGTTCTCCTCTTATGACCACATCTCCATCGCCGGCCGCAGCCTCCCAATCCGGCAGCAATGGGGCATCCCCTGCATCGCTGCCTCGGTGGCGATCGTTCTTATCGACTCTCAACTGGCGACGGGATCCCGGATACGAGCAGCGCATGAGGCTGATCGAGCTGCGCACGAGAGAGACCGAGATCGCGATCTTGCGCGAGAGGCAAAAGAGACTGCGGATCGAGCAGCAGATCGAGCAGATGAAGAGAGAAGACGAGCGGCTGGAGAGAGAACACGAGCAGATGAGGAGAGAAGACGAGCAGTTAGAGAAAGAAGAAGAGGAGTTAGAGAAAGAAGACGAGCAAATCGAGAACGAAATCGAGAAGCTGAGGCGCGAAAATGCCAGGCTCAAGACTTTGCTTGCCTGCGTCGATCAGCTCTGCTTTCCGCCCGAGTCCAGCTCGAGCCCACAGACATCAACCGAGCCCGATTGCATGCCTTCCTCTCCCTGATGGGCCAGCCGCCCCTGGGCGATGGGGATGGGGTTTGAGGTCCACACCACCCGACGCCCTGGACTGAATCCTGGAAGGGGTGGGGAGCAAGCCCAGCTGACCGAGACTGGTGGGGATAGCTTCAGCAGCAGCAACAGCGATGGCGGCCAAAGGCGCAGCGAAGGGCACACTCAATGCCAAAAATCTCGAAGCCCTGGGGGCGGCCCGGCTGGCGGAGCTGCTGATCGTGCTCTGCGAAGGCAACAACGCCAGTAAGCGGCTGCTGCGGCTGGCGCTGGCCGAGCAGAAGGGGCCTTTGGAGATGGCGCGGGAGCTGCGCAAGCGGTTGGCCAGCATCGCCCGCGCAGGCAGCCTGCTCGACGACCACCAACGCGATGAGCTGCTGCGGGAGCTGGAACGGCAGCGCCAGGCGATTAGCGGACCGATCGCGGCCCACGATTCCGCCCTGGCGGTGGACCTGCTGTGGGAGGTGCTGGAGCTGTCGGGAGGCCTGATCGAGCGTTGTGATGACCGCGATGCGGAGCTGCGGGACTGGTTCCATCAGGCCAGCGCCGCCCTCGGCCAGGTGGCCAGTAAGGCCCCTGGCAGTCGCCAGGCTCTCGCTGATCAGGTCTATGCCGCTGTGGTGAGCAACAGCTATGGCCAGTTCGATCCGATCGTGCGCGATCTCGGTCCGGCCCTGGGGCCTGAGGGGCTGGCCCATCTGCGCCTGCGTCTGGACATCCTGCGCCAGCGCTCCAGCGGCCCCACGGCGGCCCCAACCAAGCCCGACTGGGTCGTGAGCATCGCCATGCTCGACATCGCCGATGCCCTGGGCGATGCCGAGGCCTACCTGGCGGAGTATCGCGACCACCACCCCGAGGCGCTGATGGTGCCGGCGATCGCGGCCAAGGTGGCGACGCGGCTCACCAAGGCCGGCCGGGCGGAAGAGGCGCTGACCTTGCTGCAGGCTGCCGATCCGGCCCTGCGCCAGCGACGCACTGGCGCCGAGGAGTGGTGCGATGCGCGCCTGGCGGCGCTGGATGCCCTCGGCCGCAGCGACGAGGCCCAGGCTCAGCGCTGGGAGTTCGCCCTGCTGGAGCTCTCAAGCCGCCACCTGCGCGACTACCTCAAACGGCTGCCGGCCTTTGATGACATGCCCGCCGAAGAGCGGGCCCTTGATCTGGTGGCGGAACACGACGACCTGGAGGCGGCGCTCTGGTTTCTGCTGCATTGGCCGGAGCCGCACCGGGCCGCCCGGCTGGTGCTGGCTGCGCCCAAGCCCCTGAATGGCGATCGCTACTTCCTGCTGGCGCCACTGGCGGAGTTGCTGGAACAACGCCATCCGCTGGCGGCCACAGTTTGCCTGCGGGCGATGATCGATTTCACGCTCAAGGTGAAGCGACCCAAGCGCTATCCCCACGCAGCCCGCCATCTCGAAACCTGCCACCGCTTGGCCGCCGCCATCAACAACTGGGGGGAGCTGGCGGATCACCGCAGCTATATGACCCAGCTGCGGCGTGATCATGGCCGTAAGTACGGTTTTTGGAGTGAGGTGCCTAAGCAGATCATTCCTGAGCCTGAGGTGGAAGCTCAACCTACGGATAAGGGTGTGGGCAAGACAGGGCGGGAGGGCAGAGATCTACGCAGCGCTGGGGCCACAGCTGCTGAAGCTGAATCTGTTCAGCCGGGGTTGTGGTGAAAGGAGGGCTTTCTTGTTGGCTTTCGGATCCTCAGTCTGGCGGCAAGCCACATTGAGGAAATCCTCGGTTTAGAACATCCGTTAACGTCTGCGTTCGAGTCCAGCTCGTCCCCCCCCAGCCACCAACCGGGTTCCTTTCCATCCTTCCTCCTTGGGACCAAGAGATGCGGCGTTCATGGGGCCGTCCTCCTGAGCCCAGCCCTTGCCGGGCCATCGGGCCAAGGGGCGCAACTCCGGGTCTGTATGCACCCGCACAGCGTTATCCCTCGGGGTCCAGCGGCTGCAGCCCAGTCTGTAGATCCTCGGCGCTCCTGCAGGCGACGCCGCACCAGATCGGGCGTGTTGGCCGCGATGTTGAGAATCGGACCGAGGATGAACACGGCATACCGCCGGGATTTTCAGCGTGGAAACAGCAGCTGTGGCCGCCAATGGGTCCCGGTGGAAGGCGCCGTTGAATCAGCCGCGCCAGGCTGCACCCATCGGTAGGTCAGCGGGCGCCCACCCACCCTGCGCCGGTCCCCACCCCCTCGATGGACACCGACCCCTACCAGCACATGCGCACCGTGGTGGCGGCGCCCCGGCTGGCCCGGGCGCTCGCCATCGGCTCGCGCTTCTGCGCCAGGGCGGCCGCGATGCTCGAGCGGCTGGGGTTGGCGGGGGTGACCCCCAGCACCGCGGTCGATCGCCAGCTGCTGGAGGCCTGCGCTGGGGGGGAGGCACGCGAGCTGGATCAGGCGGGGCTGCTCCTCTGCTTGCGCTGTCGCGTCAGCCATGCCGCGGAGCAGAAGATCCTCGCCCTGGTGCGTCATTTCGGCCAGCGCCATCAGCTTGATCCGATCGATCTGGCCGCCACCGTTCTCGACGACGGGGGGGATCCGCTCCCCTGGCCCCTCCCGCAGCCGTCCGCCGCCCACCGCCCCTTTTCCCTGGAGGTGATCGACAGCTACCGGCCTGAGCTGGCGGGTCTCGGCCACTGGACCCGGCTGCGGGTGCAGAGCCACCCCCCCTTGGTGAGGCTGCTGCGGGAGCATGGGCTGCTGCTGCAGCGCGACTGGTCCCTGCTGGCCCACGCCAGCCCTGGCCGCATGGCGCGGGCCTGGGAGCAGCATGGTTCCGCGGCCCTCTCGCCCGCCCAGGTGGCCACCCTCCACCAGCGCTTCCGGGACCACTACCGCCACGCCCGGGGCGAGCGCCTTGCCGCCGCCTGGGAGCCGGGAGCGTTGTTCCTGTCCGCGCTCGATCCCCCCACCGCCGCGCCCCTCACCCTGGGTCGGCTGCAGGCCATGGCCACGGCCTTGCGCCGCGACCGGCTGGCGGCCCTGCCCATGGCCGGGCCGGAGGGCCTGGAGGCTGTGGCGGCTGCCGCCCCTGCAGAGGATCCTTCCCCCGGTCGGGTCGCCGTGGTGGAGGCGGCCCTGCGCCGCGCCCTGGCACGGCAGCTGCCCGCCATGCTGGCGGCCGACGGCCCGGAGGCGGCCCTGCGGGCCTGCCTCTGGCGCCAGTACGTCCTCGGCCTTTCCCAGCGGCGCATCGGCGAGGCCTGCGGCTGCTGCCAGCCGAAGGTGAACCGTCGCCTCCAGTGCGCGGCCCACGCCACCGCGATCGCCACCACCGCCCTGGGCTTCCTCCTCGGCCGCGAGGGCTTTGAAGCGGTGGGTCGCTCCCTGGCGGCCACCGAAAGCCAGGCCGCAGCCCTGCGCGACTACCTGCTGGCCTCCCCCGCCGATGGCGCTCGCCCGCGCCTGGCCCACTGGTTGGAGCCCCTGCTGGAGCGCTCCGTCCCCGTTTCCCCTCCCCATGACCTCCTCCGCAACCCCCATGCATGACCCCTTCGACGAGGACCCGGATGATCCCCTCGCCCTCCCCCTCCCCCCCCACACCCTGTGGCTCGACGAGCCGGAGTCACCGGGCCTGCCACGGGACCATCCCTCCCTGGCCCTGCGGGCGCTGCGGCAGCAGCAGGCGGAGCTCGGCCTGCATCTGCGCCTGCGAGAGAACAGCGGCGGCAGCTTCCAGCTCGAGGGATTCCGGGTGCAGCTGGTCTGTGCCCCGTTCTGGTCGGAGGAGCTGGCGGTGCCGCCGCAACCCTGGCGGCTGGGGGCCCGCTCTCCCCATCTGCTGCTCGGGGCCTGGGTGGACGAGGAGGTTGGCGTTGTGCGGCTGCCCGGGGTGCTGACCGCCGCGGAGCTGCGGCAGCGCTGCCCGGGCCTTGCCTCCGCCGATGCGCCCTGCCCTCTGCCGCTCGCCGCCTTCCGGGGCGGGCTGGATCGCCTCTGGCTGCTGGGGCGTCTGCTGACGCCGGAGGCCTTGCGCCCTCCGGAGCCGGCCGCCGCTCCAGTGCGTCTGCGCGATTGGCTGGACGGGCTGCTGGCGGAGACGCTGGTGGCCCTGGGGGCCGAGCTGCTGCCCGCCAGCGCCGGTGCCTTCCGCTCCCCCGCTGGCCCCGTCGGACTTGCGTCGGGTCTGCCCACGGCCCTCGCCACGGTGGCGATCCCCCTCGCCCTGGCTCTGGGCCGGATCGAGACCGGTCCGGCCCGCCGCGCCGCCAGCGAACGCTTCCGCCTGCTGCTGCAGCTCTGCGGCGCCATGGAGGGGGCGCAGTGGCTGGAGGTGCGGCTGGAGCCCGAGCTGCCCGGGGATCTGCTGCCCCAGCGCCTCACCCTGCGGGTGGACGACCGGACGATCGACACCGGCGGCGATGGGGGTTGCGGACCCCTCTGCCTCACCGTGCCGGCGGGGGAGGACCCGATCGTCATCGGCCTCTGGCACGGCGATGGCTCGCGCCTGGCGCTGCCGCCCCTCCATTTCGGCGCCACCCTGGGGGAGCCCGAACCGGGACCCGCCGGATGAGCGCCTGATGGCCAGCATCGACCTCAGCCTCCAGTCCCTGCCGGGTCGGGAGGAACTGGCGGTGCTGGTGGTCAGTCCGGCCAGCCAGGCGGGCTTCACCGCGCCGCTGCCCACCGCGCTGCTGGAGTCGCATGCGGCCTGGCGGCGCCGCTTCGTGCACCACTTCGGCAGCCGCGAGGGCGGGCTGCCCGCCGCGGTGCTGGACGACTACAGCGATCAGTTGATCCGGGGTCTGCGGCAGTGGTTCGAGCACGAACGCTGGCTCCCCCTGCACCGGGCCCTGCGGCTCCAGCCGGGCCTGCCCCTGCGGCTGCGGATCACGCCGGAGCTGCGCGCCCTTGAGGAGCTGCCCTGGGAGACCCTGCCCCTGGATCGACCCCTCTGGCGGCTGCCGCCCCAGGATCCCCCTCAGCCGGTGGCGGTGGCGCGCGCGCGTCGGGCCCGGCTGTTGCTGGTGGTGGGCTACGAGCAGGATCTCGATCTCCAGGCGGAGGTGGCGGAGCTGGAGGACCTGGCCCGCCGGGGCCGCCAGCCGCTGCGCATCCTGCGGGGCCCGGCGGTCGGGCCCCAGGCGCTGCAGGCGGTGCTGGCGGAGGAACCGGGCTGGGATGCCCTGCTCTTCCTCGGCCACGGCGACGCCTCCCCGGAGCGGGGGGGGCGGCTGCAGCTGGGTGACGGCAGTTGGATCTCCGGTGCCAGCCTGGAGGGACCGCTGCGGCGGGCGGTGGACCGGGGTCTCAGCCTGGTGTTGCTCCACTGCTGTCTGGGCATCGACCTGGCCCATCGCGCCCTGGCGGCCGGGGTGGCCTGGGTGCAGGTGTTCCGCGAGCGGGTGCCCGACGGGGCCGCCGCCGGGGCCTTCAGACGGCTGTTGCGGGAGCTGCAGGCCGGCCATTCCTTCGCCCAGGCCCAGCAGCGGGCGGCCCAGACTCTCGAGCAGCCCCCCTGGTGCGGCTGCCGGGGGCTGCTCAGCATCTACTGCCATCCCGATGCTCCGCCCTACCGCTGGCCCCGCCCCAGCGGGGTGCTGCGGCGCCGCGAGCTGCTGCTCCTGGGCGGCACGGCCGCAGCGGCGTACGGCATCGGCCTGGGCCAGGGCTGGGACCGGCGCAGTCGCCACGGCAGCCGCGTGTGGCGGATGGCGACCTACCAGGGTTCGCCCCAGTACCGGCGCTTGCTGGTGGGGCAGGTGCCGGAGAGGCTGGCGCAACGGCTGGCCACCCTCACCGAGGGGCGTTTCCGCCTGGAGCTGGTGGACCGCTCCGCCCTCTCCAGCTCCGACATTCTCGGGCTGGTGAACGAGGGGCGCTCGGTCCAGTGCGGATACATCGATGTCTACTACGACAAGGTGCTGCTGCCGCTGATCTTCGCCAAGGCGGTGCCGTTCGGCCTCACCCCCCGGGAGCAGACCGCCTGGCTCTGGTACACGCGCAAGGGGGACGATCGCCCCTTCCACCAGACCGTCTATCCCCGCCTGGCGGTGGATGGCGTGCGGCTCGACCAGCTGGTTTCGATCCCGCTCACCCTCACCGGCGGACAGATGGGGGGCTGGTTCAAGCGGGAGGTGAACGGAGCCGAGGATCTCAGGGGCCTGCGCATGCGCATTCCCGGGCTGGGGGCCGATGTGCTCAACGCCTTCGGCGTGCAGACCGACTTCGCGATCAATGCCGGCCGGGTGATCACCGCCGATCAGATCCTGCCCCGCCTGCGCGATGGCCGGCTGGATGCCGCCGAATGGATCGGCCCCTACGACGACGAGCTGCTCGGGCTGCCCAGCGCTGCCCGCTACTACTACACGCCTGGCTGGTGGGAACCCTCCACCACCAACGAGCTGATGGTCAGCCGACGGGCCCTGGCGGAGCTGCCGGCCGACCTGCGCCTGGCCCTGCAGACCGCCTGCGCCGAGACCTTTCTCTGGACCCGGCGCGAGTACGACCTGCGCAACATCGAGGCCCTGCGCCGCCTGCGGGCCGAAGGGGTGCAGCTGCGGCGCTTCCCGCCGGCCCTGATGCGGGCCTTCGCGCAGGAATCCGAGCGCCAGCTGCGCGAGCAGGAACGCCAGGACCCCGAGCGTTTCGGCTATGTGGCGGCGGAATGGCGGCGCTTCCGAAGCCGCATCCGCGATGTGATCGCCGTCACCCAGTTCAGGCCGGAGGAGGGGCAGCCCTGAGCCAGCGGCCCAGGTCGAGATCCGTGGCGGCCTGCAGCCGGGCGAGCAGCACCGGCAGGCTGGTGGCCCCCGTCTTGCCCTCGCCGATCAGGCGCAGCTCCTCCACCTGCAGGGGGGGAACCGCCTGGCGCAGCAGGGCGAGCAGGGGCTGCAGGCGCGGCATCAGGTAGACGGTGCGGGCCTCGGGGCCGGCGGCCAGCAGGGAGTCCATCAGGGCGCGCAGCGCCTCGGTCTGGGCGTCGCCGTCGGCCCGGATGCCGGCGGCGTCGGCCCGGGCCGTCGCCAGGGCTTCTTGGTAGGCCGCCTCGGCAGGGGCCACCACGTCGGCCTGCAACTGCAGGGCGACGCTCTGGATGCGCGCCTGCTGCAGCGGCAGCTCCGCCTCGACGCGGGAGAGTTCCCCAGCCGTCTCGGCCTCCGCCTCTGCCACCATCGCGTCCTGGCGGGTGCCGGCCTCCTGGATGCGGCGATGGGCTTCGGCCCGGGCGATCGCCTCATCGCGCCGCAGCTGCACCAGGCGCGTGGTCTTCTCCCGCTCCACCGCCTCGATGCGCGCCTCGGCGCGGGCCTCCGCCTCGGCGATGCGCGCCTGGCGCAGCAGGGTCACCTGCTGCGGACGTCCCAGGGCATCGAGGTACTTGACGTCGTCGTGGATCGCTGTGAGCTGCAGGCTGTCGAGTTCGAGGCCCAGCCGGCTGAAGTCGTCGTTCGCCTCCTCCATCAGGGCGCGGGCGAAGGCTTCGGTGTCGGCGTTCACCTGTTCGGGGGTGAGGGTGGCGAGCACCCCGCGCAGGTTGCTCTCCAGGGTCACCCGGGCCAGCTCGCTCACCTCCTTGGCGCTGCGATCGAGCAGACGCTCGACGGCGGCATGGACCACCGGCTCATGGCTGGCGATCTTGACGTTCGCCACCGCCGCGATGCTGATCCGGATGCCGGTGGCGGTGAGGGCCTTGGAGACGGTGATCGGAATATTGAGGTTGCTGAGGTCGAGGGAGCGCATCTCCTCGATCAGGGGCACCAGCAGGGTGCTGCCGCCCTTGAGCAGGCGGTAGCCGCGGGCGCCGGGGAGGCCGTAGATCACTAGCGCCTGGTTGGGCTGGCAGACCGCCAGCAGGCTGTGCAGCCCGCCACGCAGGACGAGCAGGCCACTGCCGGCGAGCAGCAGCAGGGTGAAGAGGACGGTCATGGCTGGGGGGTGCGTTGGGGGTTGAGGGCTTGGAGCACATCGATGCCGAGGGTGTCGCGCACCTGTTCCAGGAAGGTGCGCATCACGGCCGGATGGAGGGCGGCCAGGTTCGCCAGCTCGGCGGGGTTGCCGGTTTCCAGGGCGGTGATCCGGCCCAGCTGCATCTGGCCGGCCAGGCTGGCGGCCTCCTGCAGCACCATCTCCAGCTGCTGCAGCACGAAGATCGAACCGGCCTGATCGCCGGCCTCGCGCCAGAGCGCCGCCAGCTGGTCGTTGATCGCCGCGCTGGCCCGCGCGTCCTCGAGGGTGTGGGCCGCGGCACCGCGGCGCCGCCATTCCTCCGCCTGCTCGCGCGCCCGGGCGGGCAGCACCACATCGGCCTCCAGTCGCTGGCGCTCCAGTTCGGCCCGCAGCGCTTGCAGGGCCTTCTCGGCGCGGGCGCGGGACTCCGCCGCCACCGCCTCCACCCGCTCCTCGGCGGTGCGGATCTGTTCGTCGAGCTGGGCGCGGATGGTGCGCAGTTCGTTGCCGCGCTCCTCCACCACGGTGCGGGCGGTGGTGGAGGCCACCTGGGAGCGTTCCTCCGCCTGGGCCTCGCGCTGTTCGGCGTCGCCGAACCCCTCCGCCTCCGCCATGGCCGCATCGCGCAGCACCTCCGCCAGGCGGGCGCGACCGAGGGAATCGAGGTAATCGACCGTGTCGCTCAGCCGCTGGATTTTGAAGGTGTCCACCTGCAGGCCGAGCTTGGTCATGTCCGGCCGGGTCACCTCCAGGACGCGGTCGGCGAAGCGCAGCCGGTCCTGGTTCACCTGCTCCGGCGTCAGACCCGCCACCATCACCCGCAGATGGCCTTCGAGGCTGCGGGCGGCCACCTCCTGCACCGCGGCGGGCTCATGGCCGAGGAAGCGCTCGATCGCATTGCCGACGCAGGCCGGATCGGTGCTGATCTTCACCGTGGCGATCGCCTCCACATCGATCGGCGTGCCGCCTTGGGCATAGGCCTTGGCCACCCGGATCGGCACAGCCCGGGTGCGCACATCCATCCAGCGTCGGTGCTCCAGCCAGGGCACCATCAGCGCCCGACCGCTGTGCACCACCCGGTAGCCGATGCGCTGGCCGTCGCGGCGGCGACGGCCCCGGCCGGCGATCACCAGAATCTGATCGGGGCGGCAGTTGGGGGCGACGTGGCGGTGGGCGCCGAGCAGCAGCCCCAGGCCCAGAGCCGCCAGGAGCGGCCCCTCCAGGCCAGCCAGGCCAGGCAGGCCAGGCAGGCCGAAGGGCGGGCCCGGGGGCGGTTCGCTGCGCACCGTGGCCAGGGTCGTGGGTGGGGGGAGAGGGGGAAATGTCATGGCGAGGGCGGTGAGGGAAGGGCCTCAGGGCTAGGTCGCCTCCAGGCGTGTGACCCAGAGGTGGTCGTCCTGGTGATGCAGCACCAGCACCCGATCCCCCCGCAACAGGGGGCGCTCATCGCTGCCGTAGGCACGGGCGTCGATCCAGCAGTCCCGAACCCGCAGCCGCACCAGCCCGCGCTGGTCCCGGTGGCAGCCCAGCAGCACTTCGCCGGTCAGGCCGACCAGGTCCTGCTGGCGCACGAGGCTGTCCGCCGGCTGAAGGCGTAGCCACTGGCGCAGCAGCAGTCGCAGAGGACGGAGCAGGGAGTCCAGGGTGGAGGGGGAAGGGAGGGGCCGGAACCCCAGGACGCTCCTCCTGTGGTTGCAGGCGCGGCGCCGTGATTCAGGCGCGGGCCTCGCCATGGGGCAACGGGTCCGGTCGCCGATCCGCCCGCTCCAGAGGGCCACCGCCCATCCACCCGTTCTTACGCGGATCGAGAGCGGATCGAGGATTGCCCCCCTGAACGGTGGTGCCCGATGAAGATCCCCTGGCCGCCTCGCCTCGCTGCTTTCTCGATCGGTCTCCGGTTGGCTGCGCTCCCCGCCCTGGCCGCGACGCGGGCTGCAGCTTCCCGGCCAGCGCCCGGTGGAGCAGCTGAGCTGGCTGCAGGCAATCGAATTCTGCCGCCGCTTAGCCGCGATCACGGGGGATGCCCCACTGCTGCTGGATGGAGATGAGGCGCCAACAGAGTGCGCAGGGCTTCCCCCCGATTGGTTCTACCTTGTGGGCCCGGTTGCCGAACAAGCCCAATCGCGGCGTCTTGTTGAGCGGCCTTCTGCGTTCCGCCTCGATCCTGATCAGCCCAACCACTCCTGCGCCACCTGATCCAACGCCCTGAACTGCGGGTCTTTATGCACCAACACCGCGCCTTCCCGCTGGGCGGCGGCTACCCAGGCAGCGGCCAGCGAGAGGGGATGGCAGGCCTTGATGGCGGCGGCCTGCTCCAGGAGCGCGTCCGTGCAGGGCACCCAAGTGATCGGCAACGAGCACTTCCATGCGGCTCATGAAGCAGACCAGGCAGCGGCTTTCGCCGTTTCGGGCTGCCTGAAGCAACTGGGCCACCCGTTCGGCGCCGTCCTCGTCGTCCCGCAGGGCAAGGAGGGCGGAGGTGTCGAGCAGCCAGCGCGTGGTCATTTGTCTTCCTTGCGCCGGTCGAGCTGGCGATCCTGCAGCAGCCGGGCGGTGCCGCCACCGGCGCCGGAACCACGAAAGGCTCGGATGGGGTCGAGGTCCACCGGCACCACCCGGATGGCGCCATCGCCGTCGACGATCCACTCCAGGCGGGTGGAGGGCCCAAGGCCGAAGCGCTCGCGGATCGGGGCGGGTACCACGGTCTGACCGCGCGCGGTGATCGTGCTGCGCATGGCATGAATTACTGGCGAAGCTTCATTGTCATTCGCATTCGCCTTCAGCGCCTCAGCCCTCCCCCTGAACCAGCCGCTCCACCCAGGCCAGCACCGCCGTGGCCGTGGTGATCGCCTGCTCGCTATCTGTTGGGTCGAACAGGTCCATTGGCGCCGTGTCCTCCAGGGGATAGCGGCTGGTCACGGTCATGCGCGTCAGGGCGCGTAGAGGCAGGTGGAGAAGCAGGCTTGGGCGTGGAAGCCGTTGCGGCTGGCCACCGCCGCTAAATCGAGGTCGTTGCGGGCCTGGCGACACCAGGCCGAGGGTCGCGCCTGGCTCATGGCTCTGGATGGAGGCGGATTGCCTGGGCGCGGATTGCCCGCCAGTGAGGTGAGGGGGAGATGGCCATGGCCTGCCAGCGCTCCTGATCAATCGCCAGCACGTCATCACCCACCAGGGCTTCCATCAGTTGATCGGCGGCCCGTTCGGCCGCGTCTTGGTTGGCGGCCACCACCAGCAGATCGATATCCGAGAAGCCATCCCAATCGCCCCGGGCAAGAGATCCGAACAGCCAGACGCTGCAATCGTTTGTCCCCAATGTGTCTCTCAATCGCTGGCGCAGCGCCGCGATCCGCCGATCCCGCTCGCGGCGACGCAGGGGTGCGAAGGTGCTTTCACTGGCGGGCATGGGGCAAGCCTATGGGCGCCCGCTCAAGTAGTTGACATCAGACACCTCAGGGTTGCAGTTGCTCCAGCCAGGTCTCTAGATCGTCGGTGCTGTTGAAATCAAGCAGGGCTAGGGCCAGCTCTTCCAGTTGCGGCAGGCTGAGGGCTTCGATGAGGGAGCCGGTGGAGGCGTCAATGGACCCGCAACGGCGTTCCAGCAGCCGCGAGGCAAGAGCGCTGGCCTCGCGGCGGCGGCCTTCCTCGTATCCAAGCTCCCTACTTTCCTCGCGTCCCTCCTGCCTTCCCTCCTGCCGCCCTTCCGTGAGGATGTCCTGGAAGGCGCGGGTGTGGCGCCAGAAGTCTTTGGAGATGCCGAGGGTGGCCATCATCTGGGAGGGTGAAAGACCTTGAAAACGTTCCGAAAGAATAGGCACAATCAGCTCGATCAGATCTGGCCGCAGCGCCAAAATGCGCTGCGCTCAGGGCCCAAGATCGGGCTCTTTTTGCACCGGCAGGGTGAGCAGGGCCAGCAGGGGATCGAGATCGGGTTGGCGGGCGAGGGCTGCCAGATCCACCCAGGTCACGTCTTGCTGAAGGAAGCGGCGCAGCAGAAACGGCTGGTTGGAGCCAAGGGCCAGGCGCCGGTGGGCGAGAAGCACCAGCACCTGCAGATGCGCCACCTCCTCGTGTTGTTGCAGCAGGCGGAAGGTTTCGGCGCCAAGGCGGCGGTGGAAACGTCGATCGGCATGCATCTGCACCTCCAGGAGCACCACCGGCAACGCTTCGCTGCCACCGGGGTGCTGGCGGGGCCAGAGCACGCCATCGGGGTGGTGGGCCACCTTTTTGAGAGCCACCGGCCCGAAGATGTAGGCGGTTGCCTGCTCGGGTTCGGTTTTAGGTTCGGTACAGGAGCTGAAGCTGGGATCTGTCGCGGCAGGGATATCGCTGTCGCCGGGCCCAGCGGCGGCCAGCCCGGGCAGGAGCCGACACACCAAATCGGGCATGGCCCGAAACAGCTCGGAATACCAGTGATCACTTGGCAAGGCAGTGGCTGCACGGGGCGGTAGGGGTGGCGATGGCGCCCCATGGATTCAGTGCCACCACCTGGCCGCCACCGGCGCCAGGCGCGTAAGGATTTGACCCCAGTGCCTCGCCCATACCCGCAGCTGGGCATCGGCGAGGGCGTCGTCTTGGCGGGGACCGACGGAGGCACGAAGCCAGGTCCGCCGTGGCCTCCAGGGGATAGCGGCTAGGGGCAGATCGCCTGGGCGCGGATCGCCCGCCAGTTGGGCGAGGGAGAGCGGTCCTTAGCCTGCCAGCGCTCCTGATCAATCGCCAGCAGGTCGTCACCCACCAGGGCTTCCATCAGTTGATCGGCAGCCCGTTCGGCCGCGTCTTGGTTGGCGGCCACTACCAGCAGATCGGTATACGAGAAGCCATCCCAATCGCCCCGTGCCAGGGAGCCGAACAGCCGGACGCTGCAATCGTTTGTCCCCAGGGTGTCCCGCAGGCGCTGGCGCAGCGTCGTGATCCGCCGCTGCCGCTCCCGGCGACGCAGGGGTGCGAAGGTGCTTTCACTGGTGGGCATGGGGCAAGCCTATGGGCGCCTTTACAGCACGGCACTTGCCCTGGCGATCTTCTGAACGACCGCTGCCTGCCCCTGGACGATCACCGATGCCCCCTGACGCGACTGCCTCAACCACGTCTTGATCAACCACGCAGCCAGTAGTGATTGGCAGGGGCCGATCTAGCAAACAATCTCGGTTTCGGTGTTGGAAATGACAAACTGCGCAGCAGAACCGCTGCGTTCACCTTGGTCAATCGCGACTGAAGCTATTCAGTCAGCCTCGAATAGAGAGATTTCCGTCGGCGCACCCCGGGATTGGGGCGCAAAGACATAAAGATGAGGCTGCTTTATGGTCGGCTGATATATGGCCGTGTCAGGATTTAGGCTATTTGAATTCCAAGTCAAAGCCTTCGCGCAGAGGCGAGAAATGCAAGCATTGTATCGCCATGAATGATGTTGTTCGGACCCACATAAGACGCCATGGCGGAGTGCCGGGACCTTCTAAAGGCCAGTCTGCAACATGTTTCTAGCCACATTGCTAGTGGAGTTGACCACGACCATACCGGTGGAAGAACCTGAAGCAAACCTAGGTGTGTGATCGACAACTGAGCGGTGTTCCCGACAGCAGACGGAATGGGTCGCAGCGGTATTCTGTACTACATCCAGCTCGACAGTCCCAATGCTGCAGCTGTTCTGGTAGGGTTCGACTGGCCCTGTTTAGGGGTAGATGACTTTGAGAGTCCTGCACGGAGCTCTCTCCACCAGCTCTGAAGCTCATTCCAAGAAACAGCATATCCACCTCTTGATCTGATCCGAAGCCCCTGCAGCTGCATCAGCCGTCACCGTTCATTCAATCCAAATTCCAGTTCCACGCCATGGCCTCCACCCTTCTCGCTGCCCTCCTTCAGGATTGGCGCCTGCTGCTGACAGAGCGGTCGCTCAACGGCATCCTTAGCCGGGCAGCTCAAGATGCGCTGCGTTTGCCTGGAGAACCGGAGGGGCTGCGGCAGCTAATCGAGCGCTGGGGTGCCGGTGATTGGCGAGATCTGCCACCCGTGGCGGTGTTGCCCGCCAGCGCCATGCCCAGCGCGGCCGGAGCCTATGCCATGGCCACCGGCACGATTTACCTCAATCAGGCTTGGCTGCAAACGGCCAGTCGAGAGGCCGCCCTGGCGGTGCTCACCGAGGAGCTGGGCCATCACCTGGATGGTCTGCTCAATGCCAGCGATACGCCGGGGGACGAAGGGGAGCTGTTTGCGGCGTTGCTGCTGGAACGCCCGCTCACGCCCTCCTCAAGGGAAGTCCTGATCAGCAAGGAAGCTCCGCAAGCCCTGCCAAGCGCCCATCTCGACCCTAGAATGGTACGGAAGTACTATCTAGAGAGGTGGGGCAATGCCCCAGAGCAAAATCCAGTATCAGGCGGGGCTGTC
>Ga0209299_1000132_pt1 | contig 39264 bp, 57 predicted proteins | sample S_140806_MF_Meta_FD_187326 | JGI IMG/M metagenome (GOLD analysis project Ga0209299, IMG submission 187326) | Freshwater microbial communities from Lake Simoncouche, Canada to study carbon cycling - S_140806_MF_MetaG (SPAdes) (version 2) | ecosystem: Environmental > Aquatic > Freshwater > Lake ...
ATCTGAATCAGGATATAGGGTATACTACATTGATGACGTTAGAACTTTTACTTACAGTGAAAGAAGTGAAGACGTTTATTTTTTCAAAATGTATGTTGATGAGTTAAGAGATATGTTTGTCAATTTGGATGAGGACGAAGCCTTAGAAATTATTGGTAAATGGATCCAACTTAAATTTGGATATCCCGTTAGAACGGTGTATTCTACTGAAACAATGTATAGGGATTAATATGAAAATTATTATTACAGAGGAACAGGTAGATACTATTAAAAAGATTAGGGTTTTGGAAAAGTATATTGATCATATTTTATCTGAATATCCTTGGTATGAAGGTATTGATAGTTTTAAGGTTGAACCATTTAGATTCAGAACACCAATGATATATGAGGTTCCGTTGTATAGATTTTTTATAAAAACAAACGATCATGAACAGTCATTTCATGATGCTGATTCAGATAACTCACCCATAACAGATGATATTGATGATATGTTTGCCTCATTATTCCCAAAGAAAGATGGTAAATGGACCGCAGTTTGGGTATTTAATTATGTTGATCCCTGAGTTATGGAAAATTTAAAACTAAAAAAATTATTAAAGAAACTTTTTGAGGACAAAGAGTTTGAGATAAGACTTAAAGATACTGAAACCTATTATGATGGATATAACTATGTTACTGATGATGTAGTCTATGAATTTAAATTTCATGTTGTTGTTAGAACTGTTGTTGGTGAAGGGGTGGATGCCGTTGGTGATATGGATATTATTATTGATTCTATAACAAAAAATGGTAAGGATCATTATAATAATTGGGTTAATAGACATTATGATGATGGGGCGTGGTATATTGATGAACTTGATGATAAATTTTACGATGAATACTTTTCGCATCTACCATTTAGTATTTATACTAACTTCTATGGTTATGATCAAGAAAGAAATGAAGAAGATACGATTGATGAATCTGTAATTAAAAAAATTATTAGAAAGTTGTTATAAAATTATGATAGTAGAAATAAATAAAGAACAATACCAAAGGGTTATTTATAAGTTGTTAAATACATTGTACGGTCCAAAAATTTCATATAGGTGGAATAATGATTTAATTGAGATACTATCAAATGAGGGTGATGAAATTTTTTATGTTTACACCAAAAACGGAAGAGCCCGTGGATGTAAAAGAGATTTGTATGTTATAGGCCAAACCGAAGAAGACATAAATGACTTTATACCAAAAGCCGCGATAAGAAAAAAATTATTTTCTAAAACCGTTCTTTCTTATGTTAATGAAAAGACGGGTCTTGATATTGATTGTATTGAGTTTTGGTATCCCAAAACTACTAAAGGTGTAGATCACAATAAAAAATATAACTTTAATGTAAAAAAGAATAAAAAGAGTAAAATGTAATTCCCCTCTCTTTTGACAGGGGAATTTTTTTTGTCTATATTTTTTTTATGTGTAATGATCCACTTTTTAGATTACGACAAAATGAAGATTTCGTAAATGAAATGCTTAATCGACCTATTACCTCTTACTCTGAGTACAAACAAAGAGAAGAGGATACTAAGGTATTATTTTTAATTAGAGACAAATATCTAAAACTTCTTGGTAAATTTATTGAAAATACTTACCCTGATTTGAGATTTAATATCTACATTAGAAATAGAAACCCAAACGAGAGTAAACCTCAATGGTATGGACACACTTATATGGAATTGGTAATATTTGATGTTATATCTCAACCAATATATAATCCCTCAACTTTTGAACCTGTTTATAGAACCACAACCTATGATGGATATTTTTCTATGGATACGATTTATGATGATATAGATTCGTTCATTCCCGAGATCAATAAACACCTAATGATTACCTTCGTACATTACCGTAATACTGATCAAATGGTACCGGAACAATTTTATGATATACCATCTTTTGAGTGTTGGGACAAGTATTGGAGATATAGTAAGTTAGAGGGCAATAATAAGTTACCATGGCCAATTTAACCTCATCAGTGGTATTTTCTTTTCTTTGACTATTTATCAATTATATATTAATTATGAACAACGAACAAAAAGCAATGGCGTATAATCAACTGATGTTTGAGTATACAAAAATACAAAATCAGATCTCCTCTATTAAGGGTGAGTCAATCTCATTAAATCAGAATCAAATTAATGAGGTTCGTGAACTTGAGAGAAAACTTAACTTTATTATGCAAAAGGCATCTCGTCTGTAGTTAATTTTTATTTTTTGACATATTTATTAATATGAAAAAAATTGTTGACTATAAAATAAGATTTAACTCACTAATGGAATCTTCTATGGGTGATGTTAAACCACTAATTGTGGAAAACCCTACTCCAACAGGAAGAAATAATCCTGATTGGGTTAATTTAAGAGTAAAATCTATGAATTTACCATTCAAACCAAAGGTAATTACTTTTGGAACTGATGATCAGAGCTTGAATTGGGGTAGCGCTAAATCTGCTAAAGGAAATTACGCTCTTGTAATAGACGATAAATCGCCTTATTTTGATCTTTTTACTAAAGAATATAATTCTGATTCAGAAAAATCTCTTCACCAATGGTGGGCGGATAATGGATATGAAGTTGATACAACAGCTGACAGAGTAAAAATAGATATAAAAGATACAGATAAATTAATGACGGATCTTAGGTCATTTTTTGATGAATACCCACCTGAATAGTAAGTTATGAAAATCGAAAGACTTAACGAAAATGATATATCTAAAATTGTAAAAACTCTTCTAAAAGAAGATTTAAGTACATTACCGTTTGAGACTATATCTAATAATTTTCCTGATAATTTAGATGGGACAGATTTCTTTTCTAAAGTAATTCCTAAAATATATGAAAAATCTCCAGATAGTTTTGTAAACGCCTGTGCAAGTAGACTTTCATTGGCGCTTAATAATGCTGGGTATACCCCATCACCTGTGGCATTTAAAACACAAAACGATTATAGTGTTGACGGAAAAAATTATCCAAAAGGTAGTAGTTTAATTACTTCGGCAATTGTGATGAGAGACTATTTAACAAAAAATTTTGGTAAACCATTGATCGTACCAAATGATGACTCACAGAAGGTTGCAGAAGCAATAAATGGAGTAAAAGGAATGTTTGTGATTACTAACGTTCCTGGTTGGGGGGCTTCAGGTCATGCAGACATTTACAGAGGTGGTGACGGTAGTGATTGTGGTAATAATTGTCATTTTGGTGAAGGGGGAACATTACACTTTTGGGGTATGAAATCACAACTTCAGGTTAACGCTTTTAAATGTGGATGGAATAATGACGTTGATGGTTATAAAAAATCTAATTGGACTTGTTATGATGATCCGTTAAAGTCTTCTCCGGCCAAAAACGCTAAAAAATGTGGTTATGGTGATGATGTGAAGGCATACAGATTAAGTGGATATAAATGTAAAAATTAAAAAAATGAAAAAAATTATAAAATTAACAGAAGATGATCTAACAAGGATCATCAAAAGAGTTATCAGAGAAACCGACGAAACCCAACATCAAGAACCAAGTGCTGAATTAATTGCATCATTATCAAGTGAAACCCAAGATGATGAAAAAGATGATGAAAAGGATATGACTCAACAAGTAGCTGAAGATTTGTATAGAAGAAGAATGGATAGGAGAATATTAAATGAAGATGGTGTATGGGAGGTAATAAAAAAAATAAAGTCTTGTTATTCCAATGCAGGTAAACCTTTTCCAGGTCCATGTGAAAAAGGTACACATTCAGTTTGTAAGGAAAAAATCCGAATTACTGCAACTAGTTTTTTTGAAAATAACAAAAACGCTCAAAATGATCCAAGAATAGAAAAATTTTGGGGATGTATAAATAAAATTGATCCCTCAATATTACAAGGAATGGGATAAACTAAAAACCCCCACCGAAAGATGGGGGTTTTCTTTTTTAAAACGTTTTTAAATCGTTTTTAGAAAAGGTGTACTCAGCACTGTACAAATATTCACCAAAATTTAAATCATACCAAGGACTTTCTCCATTATCCCCTACAAGTATTTGAATGTCTTGTGCTGGCATATAACTCTGAGCTAACATAAATTTTACTTCACCCTTTTCATTTACACATTTATCAACAACAATTACTGCGTGACCAGGAAATCCACCAATTACAAATACATCACCAATTTGTAAATCATCAGCACTTTTAGATGTTAATTGTTTATTTAAAGAGTAAGTGTTTGCGTAACAGAACACACCACACATGTATGACCAAAGGTTTTCTTTAGTTGGAGTTTTCCCACCAAGATAGTTTATGTAATTTGATTTTTTACCACTTACATATAAAAACTCAATTTCATTATAACGTTTTTGTGAGAACAAATATTCTGCACGTAACCTCATAACCGCATCCGCACATTGATAATTAGAATTTCCATTAAATGGAAGATCAACAACGGCACAATAAGCAGAAGTGTTTAGTTTTGATGTGCCATCAAAGTGTAGGGCAGGTGTTCCATTAGGTTTTAATGGTAAATTTTGTAAATAAGAACCAAAAGATCCATCTTCTGAATCAACACGAGTAAATCCTTGCGGTGTGTTGAATCGAGTCTCAATGGTTGACCCATTTTCATTAAGAATTGGTATTTCTTTGACAATAGTGTCACTAACTTCTTCCTTTGTTAAAGAGTTTTTTTGTGCCGATGTCTCGGTACAAGAAGTTGTAATGAGTAAGATAGTCAAAAATAAAATAGATCCGATAAATAATTTAATTGTTCTCATGTTGTTTTTTTTACAAACATAATTAAAAAAATCAAATAAAAAAAATTACATGCAGTTTTTAACAAATTATGAATTAACCCTTTAATATTAACGATTTAACATATATTTATATTTAAAATCTATTATGAAACATTTATTAAACGATATATCCCAAGAAGAAAAAAATAATATTCTTGAACAACACAATGGAGGTATGTCAATTGATACTTCTAAATTCAAAAGGTTGTTAGAGTCAATCGGCGGTAACGTAAAACCATTAGTAACAGAAGAAGTAACTAACTCAATTGTAAAAATTCAAAAAAACTTTGGGGGTAATCCTGATGAAAATTTTTTCATGTTAGCTCAGAAAGTTAAAGGAAGTAATGGTTTTATTTATAATTGTACTGAAAAAGTTATGAGAGTTGGTGATGGACCAGGTTCTTACAAAGCTGAAGATTTTGGTTTAGATCCTAATGAAACCCAAACAAAAATTGATGGGGTTTGTAAAAAACAGATGTCAAAATAATATGAAAAAAATAATAAAACTTAACGAGTCCGATCTAACAAGAATAATTGAAAGGGTTATTAGTGAGTCAGAACTAATGATATCACCATTTAAGATTCAGGCAATTAACGGTTTATTAAAAATAACTAATACCTCAACAAGTAAATCGGTTAAGTATAGATTAGAAAAAACTTTAGTTGGTTTTAGAAAAACTTTATATGTTGAATCTTTAGATGAAAATAAAATGGTTGTTAGTGTTGCTGGAATCACACAAGACGTTTCAATTTTTAAAGAAAACCTTAAAATATTTTTAAGTAAAAATTTTGGTAAAGATGAGGTTGCGTATATGACTGAAGATGGATCAAAAGTGTACTTTGTAAAAGTTGGTTAAAATAAAATTATAAATAAAATAAAATGAAAAAAATTGTAAAATTAACAGAGAGTGATTTGTCTCGTATCGTTAACCGAGTGGTTAGTGAGAACATTGGTGATAAAACGGGTGATTTATACTCAGACATAAATAAACTTATAGATATGGAATATTCTGAACTTGAAACCGATGAGGTTATTGATGTTTTGGAAAACATTTTGGATTCTTTAAGAGGAAGTTCTGAAAGAAAAAAAAGAGGTGGTGGTTATATTACACCACAAAGAATTAAAGGATATTGGGGATCTAAGTAAAATTGTTTGGATTATAATACTTATTAAAACCTCACCTATCAGTGGGGTTTTTTGTTTTATATGGTATTTATTTAATATGAAAATTATTATTTCAGAAAATCAACTTGGTCTTATTAGACGAATGAATGAAATCGAAAGGTTGGTATATCCGACAATGGATTTAGTTTATGAATACTTACAAGGAGATAATTTGTCTCCGTTGGAAAAAAGACATTATCGTGCTTTTGAAAGTACTGTGGTGATGAAACTTGCAAATGAACTTGCGAATCAAACTAGTCTTTTAGGTGATGAAAAAGTAACATTAAGAAATCAAATGCAAAGATATATCACGAATGAATATTATACAAAAATTAGAGATTACTTTATGTCTCGTTTAGATAACAAATAAACTATTTTTATAAAAAAAATGAAAAATATTTTTAAACAATCAAATTCAGAAAAAGACGAAATTTTGGAGATGCATAAAAAAGCAACTTCCAACCATTACTTATTTGAACAACACTTAGATGGTGAAATGGAAGAAGGTGGTGGAACATGGGAAGGAATTAAAGGTTTCTTTAGGGGGAAAGGATATTATTATACTAAGTACTTAACTCAAATTCAAAATGTTTTAGAAAAGTTACAAAAGAAATTGGGTGACGATAAAAAAATAAAGGCAGATCTTGATGAAATTTTAGAAGATGTGACCGAATCATCTATGGAAGAGGAGAAAAAAGACAAACTTTTAGATTTAATGGTAGAGATATCTGAAGGAATTGATCAAGCAAGTCAGCTTTTAGAAATGCAAATTCAAAAAATTAAAGACCTTAAAAAGTAATTATCAAAATTACATGAAAATAATAATCTCAGAATCTCAATACTCGGATCTTTTTGGTGTATACAACGAAAAAAACTCAAACCTCATCTATAAGATGTGGAATGACGGTATGGATTTTAATGAGATTTCAGAATTAACAGGATTAAGAGAGTCTCAAGTTATTTATTTACTTAAAGATAATGAAATTAGTATTAGCTGTGATTTGGCGTATATACTAATTCAAATACTTTATAAAACAAGTTTAATAAATAAGGGATTTAATTTTAATAACGGTCAGATGGAACTTGTAACAAATTGGGATAGTTTTGGTGGTTTAGTTGCTTTTGAATATGATGATAAAGATTATAAATTGATGGGAATGGCAACACCTTATTGGGATGGTAACTGCTCAACACCTGTTGACAGTTCTTATTTTGAAAACAAAGAAACAGGTCAATATATTGATGTTTATGATAATTCAGGTATTATAACAGATTACACACCGTCTAAATTTAATTCTATTCAAGAGATCATTGATTTTTTAAATAACGAATACCCTAAATTGTTAATATCACCAATACGGGAATTGATTGAATATTACAAAAATAACATATGATATCTGAAAAACACATAGAAAGAATTAATAAGGTAATCAAAGACATGGTATTTGAATTTGAAGGAAACATCTTTACTCCTGACCTTAGTGTTAAATTTGAGTATCAATTTGTGATTACTGGTCAAAGAAAAATGATTTCTGTTGGTGAGTATTATGATTATTTAGATGTCTTAGTTGAAATAGTTGATGCGGATGAAAGATCGTTAAAATTTCTTGCTGTTTATAACATACTGAAAAATGACATCAGCAAAGATTACATATTGAAGACTCGTTTGGATAATGCTCTTAGTGAGGAGTTGTCATATTTTTTTAATGAATCTTATGTTAGAGTTATGATTGTGAAAATACAATTGAGTGAAGAACTAAAAAATAAAATTGATGATGTACTTACAGAAATTCAAAAATAATATTTATATTTTAAAGTATGAGAAAAATAGAACAATATCCCGATAAAGCACTTAGACCAATTTTGGTTAGTATAGTTGAATCATTAGAAAGTGAAGGAGTATATTTAGATGATATACTTGAGGATTATGAAAATACTTTTACTAAGGCTTATGGTTCTATCGAATCAGAATTATCAACTTATGGTTTAGAATCTGAGTTTGAGGATATTACTTACATTATTTATATTCTACTTGAAAACCCTGAGTTCACAACTGAACCAATTAAAAGACCTAAGTTAAGAAGTTATGAAATTACGCATGTTTACGAAAGAACCGCAACAATTAGAGACACTTATTTAAATACATATGATAGTTATATTCCTATAACAAAAGATATGTTAATGGATCTACAATCTGAAAGTTTCTATGAACCTTACGATGGTGAAGAACTCAGCTCAGAAGTCTTAGATTCGGATTGGACTGACGATTATATTGATAATATTAGAGTTATTTAATTTTTAATTTTTTTAACCTATATTTGTTTTTGATGAAAAAGGCAAGTATGAAATTATTTGATTTGGTTTACGGTGAGTTATTTCCCGTAGAATCAAAAATATTTGGTAAAATGGTTTTCATATTTTATACCATTGACGATAAACTTCTACCTCAGATTGTTTACTACCCTTCCACTAAAGAAGTAAAAACCCTAAGAGAAATAGAAGTGGAGTTTTCATCTTTCATTCCACTACACCGAGACGAGTTCATAAAACAATTCTCTAATTGGGTCAGAGAACGATACTCAGAAGAAATGATCTTCAAAGGAATTGAGTATGTTGACTTCTTAGAAGAACTACTTGTGTGATATTTATTAATATGAGTATAAGAGACGAGTTATTGGAATTTAGAAATTCAACAAAAAAATCGGGCAAACAACAAATCCAAGAACAAAGTGTATTTTCTAATTTACCTGGTGTACAACCAGATAAGATGGATTATAGAAGACCCATTCCTGATCCTGCTATATTGCCTGATTGTTTTACCGCACTTATGAAGTCTGACATAAATATGGTTTCATATAATAAAAATACTTTGCAGGACGGGTCTCAAAAACGTATAAATGAAGTAGATATCATCTTTGACCCTAAAGCCCCGTCAGATCAATTAGGATTAACATTAATCAAAGACGGTAAACCTTTTTGTTTTGTTAAGAAGTAGATATTTATTATTAAAATCTTAATTATGTCAAAAGCAAAAAAAGAAGGTAAAAAAAAGAAAAGTCGTAAAAGTGTATTGAAGTCATTAAAACTGATTGATCACAATAATAAAATAATTAAAAAATATAAAGAAGAATTAAATGGAAAATAAATTATTATCAGAAATCAATTCTATGAGATCTATGATGGGATTGATTAATGAAGCCGAAGAAATGGCTAGTCAAGCTGCCGATTTAAGTAAGGCCCAAAGTTTAGCTAAGTTAGACGGAATAGATGTTGATGTTAAAAACTTTTTAGATAAAACAAACCCTATGTGTGAATGTCCAAAAACAGGAAATGAAGAGCAGGATGGTATATTGAAAAAAATATGGTCTTGGGCAAATGATCCAGCAAATAAAGGTAAATTAAAAGACACATTTGCAAAAGTTAAATCCGCAATATCACAAGCAAAAAAAGAATCGAAAGGTGGTGAAATATCTGAACAATTGGTACCAATTGTTATTGGGACTGTTACAATTGGACCTGGCATTTTAATTGCAATAGGAATATTCATCTTAATAATACTAATTGTTGCAATGATGCCTAAAAAGACTAGATGTCAAACATGGAAAACTGTTGATGATTTAGTATAAAAAACAAATAAGATAATGTTTTTTTTTGAAACATTAGATATTTATATACAAACACAAATAAAATGGGAAGAAAAATAAGACTAACAGAATCTGAGTTTCATACATTAATTAGAAGAATTGTTAAAGAAACTCAAGAAGAAATGATGAACCAAGAAATGGAAGAAGGTTTCTTTGGTGATATGGCAGATAAAGTAAGAGGTTTTGGTGACAAATTTTCTAAAGCGGTTGAAATGGCTAAAGAAGAGGCTATGGAATTCTTTGAACAATTAACTCCGAGACAATTATCAACAGTAAAAATGAAAATACAAGACTTAAATCTTGGTCCTGTTGTTGATAAAATAGAACAAATGGAGGATGAGGAATCAGAATTAAATGAGTCTTATTTCTTAAACGAAGGTATTATGGATAGAGTCGAGAGATTCATGGCACGATATGGTTTAGGTCTTTCAGGAACTTTAGGTATTGCAGGATTTTTAGCTTATTTATCTGAGATCCCAGGATGGATTGATTTTGATTTTTTAACAAAAATACATGAGATTGTTGAAATGGCGGGATTGGGAAGATATTCAGGTCCTGTTTCATTCCTTGTATTTGCTTTAGGTATTATCGGAGCTATTTGGAGTTTAGCATCAAAAGATAGTCAATCTAGAAGATAAAATATTTTTTTATAAAAGGAAAACCCCACATTAGTGGGGTTTTTTGTTTTTTAAATATTCCTCAAGGATTTTTACAATCTCATCAATTTCTTCGCCTTCTTCAGGTGTCACTAAACACCAATTCTTTTTAAGAATTGCGTATTTCCAAAAAATGAAATAGTGAGATAGTATCAATAAAGAAACCGTAAAGAAATTTATTCTAACAACCAACCAAAATAAAAATGCGAAATGTAAAAAAGATACAATAAAATTAACTTCTCTTGAACTAAAAAAAGATAATCCTTTATAAATTAAAATCACAAATCGTAATTTACCAACTGAAGAGTCTTTGTACTCATCCGCTTCTTTTTGAATCTTGGACATTGTTTCCATTATTTTTTATTTAACATTTCTACAAATATAGAACTTTTTTGATAAATAAAAAATTATTCAACAGAAATTAATTCTAAATCAAAAATTAAATCTTTCCCCGCTAATGGGTGATTTGCATCTAACACAACGTGATCATCGTGAACTTCTTTAACCAATACGTTCATAGGTCCTTGAGGTGTCATTGTTTGTAACATTTGACCTACTTCAATACTTTCAGGAACTCTATCTTTTGGAACCTCAGCAACCATTTGTGGGTTAACATCACCGTAAGCATCCGCAAAAGGTATGTTTACAGTTTTCTTTTCACCAATATTCATACCTAATAACCCCTTTTCAAATCCAGGGATTAATGATCCTTGACCTAAAGTCGCCGATAAAGGCTCACGACCTTCAGTTAAAGATGAATCAAACACTGTTCCGTCTTCTAATCTACCCGTGTAATTCACAGACACGGTACTGTTTACATCTACTGTTTTCATAATAATTTCAAAATTTGTTATAACGATAGTAATTAAAAAAGACTATGTAAAACAATATTTATTATAATATGAAAGATTTTTTAAAACATTTCTACCTTACTTTAATGAATAAATACGGATCATTCATGTGGTTTGGTGCTCACATGGGAGTTACTCAAGTTGATTGGCATTGGATTTTAGAAACTTCAGTATGTGTGTTGATTAATTTAATGGTTTTGCATACAATTTACATTGAATGGAAAGACAATAAGGTAAAGAATTAGCAACGATACACTTTTAGTTTTCATTCAATAACAACTCAATCGATTTAAATTCGTATTTATAGTATGAAACATTTATTACTTTTATTATTACTCCCCCTTTTTGTTTATTCACAGTATTGTCCAGCGTTAGGACCTAATCAACTTCTTCCGTGTGGTGTTAACTCAACTACATTAACGGCAGATTTAAGTCAGTGTGGTCCTGGTGGACCAAACCCTAACCAAACCACTAACTACGGGGTTACAAACATTCCGTATGTCGCTCAAACCAACACAGGAACTCAGTTGTTTATGAGTGATGACTCTCAACAAGGACCTTTTAATATTGGTTTTAATTTTTGTTTCTTTGGTAATACCTATACTCAATTTTGGATAGGGTCTAATGGATGGATTTCTTTTTCAGGGGGTCAACCTGTTACATTTACATCTCAAACAATACCTACCGCAAACTTTTTAGTTCCAAAAAATTGTATAATGGGACCTTGGCAAGATTGGCATCCTGGTTTAGGAGGTCAAATTAGATATCAAGTACAAGGTGTTGCTCCATGTAGAAAATTAGTTGTTAGTTGGATTGGGGTTCCTATGTTTTCTTGTACTAATAATCAAGGAACATTTCATATTGTAATTTATGAATCAACTAATGTTATTGAAAATCATATTGGGAACAAACCTGCTTGTGTGCAATGGCAAGGTGGGACTGCAACTCAAGGTATTCATAATTTACCAGGAACTATTGGTGTTGCGGTCCCTGGTAGGAACTCAACGGCTTGGACTACAGTTAATAACTCATATAGATGGACCCCATCGGGACCTGTTGTTACACCAACTCTAACTTGGTATCAAGTCGGTAACCCAAATCCAATTGGTACAGGACCAACTATAACAGTTACACCTCCTCCTGCAGGTGCAAATTATACTTGTCAATTAGTTTACCCTACTTGTAATGCCGGATGGTCAACATGTAATGCGGGTATTGGTAACTTAGGACCCGATACGGTGTTTGTTCAACCCGGACCACCACAATTACCACCACCAAATTTAATTTTACAAGATCCAAATTGTAATAATGGATGTGATGGATCAATTACTGTAGTTCCTAACGGTGGAACAGGGGTAACAACTATCTCTTGGAACGGTGGGTCGACAAACTTAACGTTAAATAACCTATGTAGTGGTAACTACCCATTCAATTTAGTGGATGGTGCAGGTTGTACATATAGTGGATCAGCTACTTTACTTAATCCACCACCGTTACAAGCACCACAATTTGTAAATAACAACCCAACTTGCTTTGGTTATTGTGATGGGGCCTCAACTGTGAACCCAATTGATGGTGTTGCACCTTATACATTCGTTTGGGGTAATGGTCAAACAACACAAACGGCAATAAATCTTTGTTCAGGACCACAAACCGTAACAGTTTACGATCAATATAACTGTCCTGCACAAGGTACAACCACTTTAATAGACCCGCCAATAGTCACAATCAACCAAATCACAGGTTTAGATACGGTTTGTTATAACTCTACAGTCAATTTATACAACGTCTCAAGCGTTTTTCCTAACTTAGGATACGTTTGGACTACCACCATAGGAAATATCACCACAGGACAAGGCACAAATCAAATAAATTTAGATGTCACAGGTGTAAATGGTGGATTTTACAACAATGCATTATCGGTTATTGGTGTAAATCAGATTGGTTGTCAATCATTACCACAAACTTTTAACATAGTTGACTTAAATATTCTTCCAGTGATCACTCCTGTTGGTCCATTTTGTGAATATGATGAATATATTACATTAATGGCAAACCCATCGGGAGGTATTTTTAGTGGAATGAATGTTTGGGGTGATCAATATTACCCAAATAACGGTTTTATTGGATTAGATCAAGTAAATTATACATATAATCAATCAGGTTGTTGGTTTAATACAAGTACTACGGTACAAGTTTACCCAAGACCTTTAATTACACCTGTTGTTAATGGTGTTGTTAATGAAGATAATGTGTATCATGAGTTATGTGAGGGAGATACCATTACCGATATCTTCGATGCAATCTCTGTAAGTGGTGGTTTTAATGAATGGTACCACTTTGGGGACACGACTGTTAATCAAACTTTAAATATTACTTGGGATCAAGACGGAATATTCCAATTTAATGTCGTTAGATGGGATAATGGATGTGTTTCTAACCCTCAAAACTTTTATGTAACCATAGAATTGTGTCCAAATGAGTTATTTTACATACCAAACGCCTTTACACCTGATGGTGATGAAAGAAATAACACATTTAAACCTGTAATTACAAGTGGTGTAGACCTTTTTAACTATAGTTTCTACATATACAACCGTTGGGGTCAGGTAATTTGGGAATCTTACAACCCAAATATGGGTTGGGACGGTACTTTTAACAATATTATGTGTCAGGATGGTATCTATACTTGGAAATTAAAGTTTAAAACGCCAAAAACTGACGAAATTAAACAATTTGGGGGAAGCTTAACACTTATGAGATAGGAGATATTTATTAATATGAGTAAAAATAAGAATCCTAAGTTAAAAGAAGGTGATCGTATAGTGTTAATATACATGCCAGGTGAAGATGTTGATACAGGAACCAAAGGAAAAGTTATAAAAATAACTCCACAACCTAGTTTTGGGTCAGAATTTGACTATATGTATAATGTTGAGTGGTATGATGACAATGAAAAGGTTATTTCTAACCTATCTTTAATTCCACAGAGCGATACTTGGATGTTAGATCCTGAATTTAATCAAAAAAACCTCCAAGAAGCTCGTTTTACGGAGTTAGATGACCTAATTAAACACCATGAGTGGTCAAAATTGTTCAAAAAGTCTGATTTACAGTATATTATAGACTATTTGAAGGTAATTAGAAAACTTGGGGTGGTAAATATGATGGAATCGGGCCAATTTTTGGGTCAAACAAAGGAATATCTTACAAAATACTTCGATTTACACCGTATGCAACGTGAATTAGACGATGATAAGGAAGAATTAATCGAAAAAATCATAGATATGTCAGATAAAGTAAGAAATATCATGATTTCAGCGTCAATTACTGATTTAGAACGTAAAAATCAAGAAATTACAGGTAGATCGGCAACAAATAGGTTAAATAGACTTGCTGGAGAACTATTAAGGTGGTATATTAAGTCTTTTTAGTTGATTTTATTAAAAAAAACACCGATTATTAGGTAAAATCAAACAAATTATGACACTTTTATCTATTTCTTTACTAGTTTTTAGTATTACTATACTATTTTTTACCATTTTGATGTTAATTTGGTGGAAAAAATACGGAAAATCTCTATTTTCTACCTTAAAAGACCTAAAAAACACGCAAAATCCACAAAATTTTATGGAAAACATGGGAAATTTAGGTAATTTAGAAGATTTTTACAAGAATATGGGTGGTTTTGGTGGTCAAATGGGTAATTTTGGAGATAAAATGGGCGATTTTAGTCAAAGAATGAGTGAATTTGCTAAAAAAATGACCAAAAAGTAGTCTATTTTGATCATATTAGACACAAAAAAACCCCCAAAATAGGGGGTTTTTACGTTATAATAAGGTTATTTTTACTCTTTTTCGGTAGTTTCTTCTTTAAAGAAATTAGTCAGAAACTTACCTACAACACCTAAAACTATAGATGTTACAATCATTACTTTAATTTCAGTAGGTGTAAAGATCTCTTTTAAGTTATCAAACTGCCATAATCCACCTATTGCAAGTACAGAAGCCGCCGCTAACAAAGCATCACCCGTTTTTCTCCATTTTTTTGGTGTCGGTTTCCAATATTGACACAATAAACCATTAACTTTCTTTCTCATATTAAGTAATATTTGAGCCATTTTTAGCTACCATAGACGCAATACTACCTGCGGGACTATAATAATCTTTATAAATTTGATTTTTTAAATATGCTATAGATTTTGGACTTGTAACTTGTTTCCATTGTGGGTTCTTATCTTCTTTAGGTGCGTAAAAGAATTTTTCACCGAATTTTCTATATTTGTGTATATCATTTGCCGTACCAAATCTTATACCTGATGCAATTTGAGTACCAACTTTAGTACCGACTTCACCTGTACCAGCAACTTTACCTGAAGTATTTTTAATACTCTTGGCAACTTTTTGTAAACCTTTTATATCGGCGTCGTTCTTAAACGATTTTAAATTTTTAAGAAGATCCTTACTTTCTTTTTTTGTTTTGTGAGCTAATTCACTAAATCTAACCATATCTCCATATATTGGTCCAAATTGTCTGTCAACCATCTCTGATGCTTTTTCTACACCATATTCTTTAACAGGATCTGTAATATATTTCTCTACGTTTTTAGTAACTGCAGGTTTTAACCCCTTTTCCACAAATTTTTGACCCAACTCACCTTCTAACCAAGCGGGATTTCTAAACCAACTAGATAATCTAGATCTAATACCTTCTAAAGCTTTATCAAGTAAACCTTTTGCTGCTTTTTTCTCAACCTGACCTAAAACAGCTTTTTCGGCGGTAGCTGTACCACCTTTACCAAACCATTTACCAATTGACTCAACAAAACCGGTTAACCATCCTTTAATCTTTGATGCCCCTTGTTTCATTAGTGTTGCCATTTCCTCACCTATTAGACCTTTAAATTTAGTTCCTACCCATTCTGCCGCTTTTGTTATAAAACCACCGGCTTTACCTAGACCTCCTTCTATAACCGGAAAAAACTTTTGAATTAATTTACCAAAACTTGTTTCTCTCAACCATAAAAAAACTTTTTCTAAAGAAGAAAATACCGCACCTTTAGCTGCTTTTGTAAATGGGGCTAAAGCGGTTGACATTATACCTGTAGTTAAAAGACATAAAGAGTCGAAAATAATATTTAACCATTCTGGACTCCCCATAAGTAAATTGGCAAAATCCCATTGAGTTATTAAACCCCATACCACCGCAGGGATTGCAAAAGCAACACCTAACGTTTCAGGCCCAATAGCATCAATTAATAATTGTACCGCAATCCCAACTCCTGAGTTGGCAGCATCTCTTAGACCATTAAAAAATTTACCTATTACAGATTTTTTAGTCCAATCCCAAGCCTTTTGAACCACTTCTCTACCTTTACCAATTAACCTTAAAAATTTATTACTTTCTTTTCCTTTATAACCCATCTTAGTTAAATGACCCCAAATTGCATCATATTTTGATGCGTCAGTTTCATCCATTTCATCGTTTATCCATGCGGCTAAAGTTTTAATTTTTGGGTATTTTTTACCTACAGTGTTTGCGATAGTCTGATCAACTTTAGTTAAAACATCTTTTGTGTTAATCATTTTAATTGTTTTAACCGCCAATTCCTCGTCAGTCCCTAACCCGTCAAAAGCTTTATGTAGATTTTGCATAACCACATTAACATTCGCAGGAACCACAGGTTTTTTAGGTGCCACTTTTGGTTTTGTTTGTTCCACCATAGGAACGGAATTATTGATTAAAAAATCAAAAAATTCATTTATATAACCAATTCCTTTTTCACTCTCTGTGATTAATTGGTTATCAAATCTTTCTCTATATTCTTTAATTACACTTCTATTTTTAGGAATGATATCCTCAACTATATTTCGTTGGAACTTTCGATCAATTGTCTTACCAAAATTTTTGTATTCGTATATGAATAATTTTCTGGCAAATTCTAAAAGGTTTGTACCGGTGTTTAAATGATCTTTGTCTTTAAATAACGCCAGTTCAATACCTCTTATTAAATCAGATTCTTTTAATTGTACTACTGTTCTCATATTATTTTAAAAAAATTATAAACCTTTTACTAAATTAAGAGATTGCTTCAAATACTCCTTAGCTCTTGTTGATGGAGTGTATTGATCTTCTCTTGTTTGTAAATTAAGAACACGCTCAATATCTTTTACAAGTTCAGTACCGTGTTCGTTTTCTTTATATAGTTCAACGATTTTATCCATGGCTTTATGACAATCACCACTGGTTTCATCGTAATAATTTTTATTTCTATATTTGTTTAGATTATTCATCATTTCGTAAGCTAAGTGAGATCCACCATCTTTGATGTCTTTGAAAAGTCTTAGGTTATTCAATATACCTAAAGTATCAACCATAGAATTAACTCCTGATAACCTTTTTGTGATTCCTGGTGTATATCTTGAATACTCATCAGCTCTACCGGCAATCTCATCTAAAGGCATTATATTTTCAGGAATACATTTAGGTTTTTTATCTTTTTTCTTTGAGTTAGATTCTTTAGTTTCTTGTTCACTCAAAAAAGATTTTACAATGTTATTAATTTGACTATCGGTTAATTTTTTCATTTTCATACGATGAATAATTTTATTTCAATTTAGAATATTTATTAATAAATATCGCGTATTATGAGAATTTTAGAAAACATCGTTAGACGAGCGTTAAACGAACAAATTAATCACCCAATGAGACTAACCAAAAAGGTTAAAGTTTCTGATAATCTTAAATATCATTTGGATAATAAAATTTCTTTGGGTGAAAATGTTTATAGAGTTTATTCAAAATCTTTTATTGATTTAATAAACGAAGTTAGAGAATTGTTTCATAATGGATGTATTGATCTAAATGAAAATGATATAACTATAATTGAGTCTGATTTAGGTAAATCGGTAATATTAGAAAATGGTGAAAAAGTTTATTTAGAAGTTCCTATTAAGAATACTGAGTTTATTTCAGAAGCCGAATACCAAGGTAGAAAAGTACAACTTGGTAAGATCATGCAAGGAGACATTAAAAAGTTTAAAGTTTACGTTAAAAACGACAAAGGAAGAGTTGTTAAAGTAAATTTTGGTTTTGGTGGTAAATCGGCTCACGGAAAAAGAATGGTCATAAAGAAAAATAATCCAGCTAGAAGAAAATCTTTTAGAGCTAGACATAATTGTGATAACCCAGGTCCAAGATGGAAAGCAAGATATTGGGCGTGTAGAACTTGGTAATTTAAGATTCTTGAACTTGAGAAATCATCTCAGATAATCTTCTTTTTGCTTTCTCCCCCAAAGGGATTGGATTCCCACCCTCATCTATTTGAACAAATGTGATGTGAGTTTTCAAAACTAAATCTTGTTTACCTGAATATACATTATGTGCTCTCGCCTCCATATATAATGTCATAGAAGTATTGCCCACTTTTCTTGGGTATCCATAGATCTTTAATAATTGACTTTCTTTTGCCGGTCTTTCAAAATTACATTGGTCTATTGATACGGTGACCATTCTTGGTGTGTCACATAGTTGCATTGAGTATCCTGCCGCAGATGCGTCAATCCATGATAATAATTTTCCGCCAAATAGATTTCCATGGAATCCTAAATCCGACTTTTTAATTGGGTGTGTGTTGAGTTGTTCCATAACGTTTATAATAATAAAACTTAAGATTATATTTATCAATATGGAAACTTTAACAAAAAAAATTATTTTAGAGCAAAATAATATGAGAGCACTTGTAAGAGTTGCGGTAAGAGATATAATTAAAATTTATAAAACTCATGATGAGGGTGAATTTTATTTGCCGGAAGAATTTGATGAAAAAATGGAATATGTTTTTCCAATAGGAAGTTTTTCAGTAGAATTAAAATTAGAACAATCAGATGAAATAAATGATTTTAAAATAAATGGTGGATATTTTCGTGAAGATTTTGTTGTATCAATTGATATTACTTATAACCCAAAAGTTAAAGATAAAATAATGTATGATTTAATCGGTGAACTGAATGAAGTTGTTGCGCATGAGTTAAGACATCTTGGTCAAGTAAGCCAAGGACTTTTTGATCTTGAGGATGATGATGACAGTGAGACAGGATATGAATACTATTCACAACCACATGAAGTTGATGCTCAAGTATTTGGATTTAGAAGAATGTCAAAAGTAACTAAAAAACCTTTTGATGAACTTGTTAAAAAATGGTTTGAAACTCATGGTGATGTACATAAAATGAACAATAAAGATATTGAAAGGGTAATAAAATTAATACACGATAGAAATTCTAAGATCTAAATCTTTTAATAATCTTTTTAACTAATTGATGTAAAATTGTTGAACTAACAATTGTTCCTGTATAGTGAGATAGTCCTTTTATTAATAGTTCTAACTGATCAGAACTCAATTCCATTTCAGAAAGTTGTTTAAATAAAGGAATCAAAGGTATTAAAAATGCGTAAGCCAACATGTTAGATGTTTTTGCAAAAGTAACATTTAAACTTTCTAAAAAAGAAAAGAAGGCATCCTTCAAATCATAACCCTTCATCATACCCCTATCAAAAAAAGTTATTAATTTTTCTTTTTTAATAATCTTTAAAACTTTATTTAATTTTTCCTCATTAGACGAGAAAAAAGTTAAAAGTATACCAAATGAAATTAATGAAATGTCTGATTTAGAAAGGTTAGTATAAGTTCCGTGTAGATAATCATCAATAGGTCCCATAAAACCACCAATAACGGCACCCCAAGTCGCGGCAAACGTAAAATCAATACCATGTTTAGATTTAACATCATTGATGATGTCTTTAACAATGCTTGTAGAATTAGAAAAAGATGACTCAACCTCACTATTCTTTTTTTCTACTATAAGTTTTATATACTGGGACTCTGTTAATAAAATATCCATATCAAATGTAAATATCTCTTAAAATTATAATTATTTTATTTTTACGATATTTAAATTATATTCCATTTAAGAAATTTGTATAGGGGATTGATATTTATAAGAAAAAACAAACAGTATGAACGCATATTTTTTTAACACAACTCCTGAGGAAAGAAAAAACATTCTTGACCAACATAAACATCTTTATGATGGGTATGTAACAAAATATAATCAAGAATCAAATCAAACTCCTTTATATGTCCAAGATTTAGCAAACGATAAAATGGGCGTTACTTTAGATAATAAAGGTAATGTAAAAAATTACACTAACTTTAGAGTTAATGAATCTCCTCTTGATAGAATTGCCGATGGACCTATGGATTTAAAAAATGGTACCATCGATATTGATAGTGTAATGAGTACAGATAATGATAATATCGAATTTATGCACGACGTACTTCCTTCACCAAGTGAGGGTGATGGTTTTGAAGATGAGATGGAAGTTAATAACGATGAATATGAATATGACATCGATGAATTAGAAGATTACTCAAGTGAGGAAATTGATGAAGAAATATATAAAGATTTAGATGAGGATATCGTTGAGAACTTCAAATCCCAAATAGGAGAATCTTTAGATATGTTTAGAAGATTTAAAAAATACAACTAACATAATGGAAATCCAAGAATTAATGTTTTTTTATTTACATGAAAACTCAAATCAAGTTGAGGTTCAGTTTAGATTAAATATTGATTCTGATGAGGAGGTGAGAACTGACCTAATAGATGTAAACGAAGCGATTGATTTTGGTTATGATATTATAATGGAAGATTATGATCTAACTGGAGATGAGGAAGAGGAAGAGTTTTATTGGTTAGAATCCCCCACAATAGATGAAGACAATCTTATTTCTTTTTTAAACGAATACTACGTTATAAATTCAGATAAATTACCAAAACCCGAGTTGATCTAAGGACCAACTCGAGTTAAAAACATGGTAGTAGTTTCCCCACTACTATTTGACCCGCTATCATAGCTTCCTGAAGTTCTAATAACCAAACTTTCTTGACCGTCATCGATAATCTTCCAAATACGACGAGTTCCATCGTAATTAAAAACAATATAACCTAAGTCGTATAAACTTCTGTTACCTTGCACATGGTATGTGAATTTTTTATTCCATGTGGTACTTCCCGATAAAGGATCGTCTGTTGGGTCAAAATAGATAACACTGTAATCCATTGCGAGTTTAGTAAACCCAACTTGAATTGAATCGATTGGTTTTGTTTCACTTGGATTAACATATAAATCACCAGGGTAAAACACAACGTTTTCTGATTGATTGTCTCTGTTCTCGTAAGTAATCTTATCAATTCGGTACTCACCACTCAAACTTAAAAGTTGAGGTTCCTCGTATTTTAAACAAGAAGATAAAAGTAAAAAAGATACTAAAGTCAAAAATATGTTTTTCATAGTGCGATTATTTCTACAAATATACAATTTTTTTATTGTAACAACTAATATTTATAAAAAAATGAAAGTAGACGAAATTATTTATTTGTTAAAAAGATACACTTTCACCGAAAATGAAGATGACGGTGAAATTATTGAACAAGACGCCGCTGCCGCAGGTGGGGGTGGAGGATCCACTGGCGGTGCATATCCTACAGTAACAAAATGGGAAACAGGATTAACACGAAGTGTTGCAAATCAAATAGACTATAAAGCAAAATGGAAAGATTTAAATAAAATTACAAGAGGTAAGGCAAATACCCTACTGTGAAAACTTTTTTAATACTTAGATATTTATTTAGTAAAATACCCAATAAACAAGTTTTTACTTGTTAGTAAAACAAAAAAAGAAAAGTCATGAATATAGACAAAATTATTAGAAAGATGCTCTTGGAGGATGATAAGCAAGACATTAGAGGATTTAATTATGAAGATCAAAGAGATATCCTTGAAAAGGGTAGATTATACTGTGATACATTTAAAACTGCAGTAAAAGATAGACCTGTAAAAAGATTAGATACTCAAGATATTGTAAAATTCCCTGGTTTAGTTGGGAAAGATGAGATTGCATACATTTCATCCTCACCATTAAAAGACGGGGCGATCAAAATGTTCTTTGCGGTTCAAGACCCATCAACAACTAAGCGTTCTTTCTATACATATTGGGTTAAATCCGGTACATCACCAAGAAAATATACTGAAGGTTGGGGTATTGACTGTCCTCAAATGCAAGAAACCTCTGAGTTAGGTAAAGATACATTAACGGCGGAACAAAAAAATACACTTGAAGCTTTTGTAAGAGATAATAAAGGTTATGAAATGACTTTCCCTCAAGGAGCTAATCAAGGAGAATTTGAAAAAATCAAATATTCTGATTTAACTTACAAAACTACAGGTAAAAAAGTATTACCTGACTATCAAGGCCCTGGATATGTTTATTTCAGAAAAGGTTTGGAAAATGTAAACCAAGTTAAAACAACTCAAATGAGTGAATTATTGAATAAACTTGATTTTACAAGAATTGAACCTGAGGACCCACAAAGTCCTGAGGCAAACGCAGGATTTTATATCGTAGATGTCGCTAAAGATTTAGAGTCTTTAAAACCTTTAGCTACCGAATCACCAAATACAAAAATTTGGCCTAAACCAGGAACTTTAAAAATACCATCAAGAGGAACTTGTAGAGACGTAATTAAATTACTTGACAGATGTTCTAAATCAACAACTATAACATCTGAATGTACTACAGATTTATGGAAAAACAAAGTTCTTGCAATTCAATGTGGGGACAAAAACTTCGTAACAGGTGCTCTTGGTGTTGGAGATGAATTTAACAACATCTCAATCGATAAAGGTAAGTACGGTATTGCAAACCTAAGAAGCGCATTATCAAAAGGTTTTGATAGATCAGAAGAAAATCCTAACCCACAATTTGCAATGAAAGAAAGTCTAAGATCAAAAGTTTCTAAAATGTTGAACGAAGAATATAAAAGAAGAAATTTTATCAAGTAATATGACTAAAGAAGAACTCATCGTCAAAAAACTTTTATCTGAAAGAAAAAGACTACTAAAAGAAGGATATGATCCAGTACTTGTTGAAAATGCTTTTTGGGATTGGTTTAAAGGATCTAAGAATTCTGCGGGAGACGCTGTAGTTCAGGTTATCAAAAAACAAATATTCTTAGCGGTAATAAAATATTTTGGGTTTTCTGAAACATCGTTTTTCTCTCAAGCCATTGCAAATGCATTTGCTAATATCCCAATTACAAGACTTTATGAGTTTTTCACTAATTGTAATTATTTTGTTTCAGAAGTAACAAAGGCAATACTTGAAACTTTTGTTGATAAGTGGAGAATTTCTGTTAATCAAGGATCAATGGACAGTCTTTTAGGTCAAGCTTTAAAAGAAGTTATTGTTGAGGGAGCCACTAATACTGCCGCATACAAATCATTGGAAGGTAAGTTACTAAAATTTGTTTGCCCTATGTTAAAAGAAGTTTCTTCTAAGATTGATTTAGGACCATTCAAATCGGTATATAAAAAGGCGTCGTCATTTGTTGGTGGGGACAAACCAAAACCTTCTAACTCTGTTGTTGATATGGCAAAAGGAGCTTTAGGGTTTGGTAAGTAACTATATTTATTGAGTCAAAAAAAAAATAAAAAAAAATCAATAATGTTTTGTAGATTGGGATGAAACTACTATATTTGTAGAAATAAAAACATAAACCCCATGAAAAACTTAACATTAAAGATTGTAGCCTGTGTAGCACTTGTAGGAATGTCCTTCTACTTAATTAGCTTAATGAAAAACGAACCAAATAATTTCGATCCTGAAAAAGAATGGAAATTCATGTTGGTCGATCAAGACTCAACATCAAGTAAGTAATTTAGTATTTATTTTTAATTCAAAAAAATGAAAAGATTAATTTATTCCATATTAGGTATTGTAACTTGTATTTTTTTCGGACTTTGTTTCTTAGCCGATTATACAAATACTGATGTTGAAAAACAGTTAGATAAATTTGGTGTTGTAGAATCTACCACTAAAACTGATAGTGTTGTTGATACTAATGGTGGTGGAGGTGATGACACAAATACAGAGGTTGTTGTAAAAGAACGTACCCCTGAAACAAAAGCATACTTTGATGAGATTGTTTACAACACAGAATTTGGTGGACGACGTGACGCCGCTTATAAATGGAAAGTAGATCTTAAAATTTATATCGATGGTGAAAAACCTGAATACTTAGTTCAAGAATTGAAAGATATTGTTTCAGAACTTAATTCAATCATCAACCCTATTGAACTAAAAATCGTATCATCAAAATCAGAAGCAAATTACTTTGTATATTTTGGTAGTCACGAAGCATTCAAAACAAAATACGATCTTCTTTTTCCATCACGTTTAGATCACAACTACGGTTATTTTGAGGTTTACTACGATTCAGGTAACATGTACGTTGACTTATACCGAACAACTGATCAAGAAGCTCACAAACACCTTCTTCGTGAAGAATTAACTCAATCTTTGGGATTGTTGAATGACTCTTACGACTACCCTGAAAGTATCTTCTACCAAGGTTGGACTACAACCACAGAATTTGCTCCTATTGATATTGAACTTATTGACATGTTGTATAACAATTAATACATTTAGTTCATGGTCCCGTAGCTCAGCTGGATAGAGCAACTGCCTTCTAAGCAGTAGGTCAATGGTTCGAATCCATTCGGGATCACTACTTTAAAATTATGGAAGATATACATCAACAAATCCACGATGAGTTTATCAACTCAGAAGACTATGAAAAATTTTTATACGAGTTACATCAGTATGACTTGATTTAAAAAAATTTTTGTATCTTTGTATTATGAAAAACAAATTACCATACGAAGCCACATCAAAAGCAATCCAAGGATATTCAGAATCAGTGATTGCAAAATCAGAAACTAACGATTGTGTTGTAAGAGCATTTGCATCAGCATTTGATGTTACATACGACAGAGCACATAAGTATGTTGCCGAAAAATTCGGTAGAAAACCAAAAAAAGGAACTTACGGGACTGTAAGTAGACTTGTTAAAATGGCAGATGATAGAACCACAGTTAACTATAAGAAGGTTCATCCTGTTGGGGTTAGAAAAAGTTCTACAATGGTTAATTCTTTGTCTTATAATGTTACAATCAAAGGTGAAAAAAAAGTAAGACAAATGACCGTTGGGACTTTTATTAAACAAAATCCAAAAGGTACATTCTTTGTTCTTGTTAGACAACACGCATTTACAATCAAAGATGGTGTTGTGATTGGTAACTACGAGGATGCGGTTAAAACAAAAAAAATTATGAGATGTGCCTTTGAAATAAGATAACTTTTTATTTACTCATATATTTATATATAAAAATATTATGGGGAACATTATAAAATTAACCGAATCTGATTTGATGAATATCGTTAAGAAGGTTATATCAGAACAACAAAAACAAACTGCAGCATTTACCGCAGGGCAAAATCTTGGTCAAGGAATTAAAAATACTGGTAACCAGGCCGTCTCCACAGTTCAGAAAGCAGGGCAAGCAGTTGGTCAAGGAGTTAAAAATGTAACATTACAAACTGTACAAATAGGTAAGTCAGCAGTAAAGGCATATGTTGTTGGTAACTTAATGGTATTTATGTTGGCCGGTAAAGCATTCAAACTTCAATTAGAGTTAGGTAAAAAAGTTTTAAGTTATCTTGGTAGCTTGGCAAAACAAGCAGGCGGAATTGTTGTAAGTAGTGCAAAAACAGTTAATAATTTCACTCAAGACATTGTAAATAAGGCAGCAACAAATGTTGCATCATTTTTTACGTCTTTATTTAATATAATAAAAACTTTAGGTGCTAAGGCATGGTCGGCAGCTTTAAGTTTAGCATCAAAAATTGCTGAGGTGTGGAAATATATCTCAAGTTGGGCAACAAACGCACTTAAAAGTGCTTATGCGGCAGTTAAAAAAGTTGGTCAAAATGTTGCATCAGGTGTTAAATCAGCATACAATACGGCATCATCTGCGGTTGACTCTGTTTCCCAAGCGGCACAAGGTTTGGCTTCAGGTTTATTTGGTGAAGGTGTTTTAGAGATGATGTTAGAAGACTATGACTATTATAATTCTTTACCAATTAACAAAATGTTAAATGAAATCTATTTTGATAATAGATACATTATTTAATTTATTTTAAAAACACACTTGTTTATTGAAATAAAATACCTACATTTGTAGTGAAATTAAAACTTTTTAAAAAAACGATATATTTATAACGAAATGAAAACAACTCTTAGACATATGGTCATTTGTAATCAGCCGAGCACGAAGTGGTCGTTTAGCTATTCTACGCTAAAACAGTCGAGGGTATTTTCATTTATGAGTTAAAAACGTTTAACAACATAATAAAAGGAATGTAAAACCCGAGACTTAAAAATCTCGGGTTTTTTGTTTTATATTGGTCTCTTAGTATAGTTGGTAATATCCCGGCTTTGTAACCCGGAGTCATCAGTTCGAACCTGATAGGGACCTCAAAAGAAAAAGTTCTTTGACATATTGGCTTCATAAGGAGAGATAATCACAACGGCTTGTGACCCCGTCTTGAAAACGGGCGGTACTGAAAGGTATTGGGATCGACACCTACTTCTTCCTCTATAATCACGGGATGTGGACTAATTGGTAAGTCGCCACTTTTGGGAAGTGGACATCGTCCAGGTTCGAGTCCTGGTATCCCGACTAATGTCCTCGTAGCTCAGCTGGTTTTAGAGCACCTCACTTTTAATGAGGGGGTCACAGGTTCGAACCCTGTCGGGGACACAAAAATTTAGTAAAACTTAGCGATTGTTACCAAAAAATGGTTACTTTTGTTCTGTAAAACTAAAACAAGCACTCTTAGCTCAGATGGTAGTAGCGGTTGTCTTACATACAACAGGTCACAGGTTCGATCCCTGTAGAGTGTACAAAAGGGAGAGTTGAGCAATTGGTTGGCTCAGCAGACTGTAAATCTGTCGCGAAAGCCTTGGGGGTTCGAGTCCCTCCTCTCCCACAAAAGGACAAGTAGCTCAATTGGGAGAGCATCGTACTGTTAATACGAGGGTTGTAGGATCGTACCCTACCTTGTCCGCAACCGCTCATCTAGCTTAATCGGGAAAGCACCACGCTGATATCGTGGAGAGAATCGGATCGTAACCGGTGATGAGCACAATGGAAGATAATCCTTGATGGGGATAGGGTCCGCCTGCTAAGCGAGATGTACCTTCGGGTATTTGGTTCGATTCCAATGTCTTCCGCAACTCCCGTATGATCAGGGATCAAAGTTGGCTCATATCCGACTTTAGATTGGTTCAAGTCCAATATACGGGACTACGATGCACAAAGTGTATATGTAATGGTGAGAGACTTGTTCTTCCAATGTCGGTACCTAAAGTCGACCTCCCCACTTACGGAGTGGGGTTTTTTAAATGGTGTTTGTAGCTCAATCGGGAGAGCGTCGGTTTGTGGAACCGAAGGTAGTGGGATCGAAACCCACCATTCACCCAAAAACATACACTTCAGTAGCTCAGTTGGTAGAGCACCGGATTCCAAATCCGGGTGTCGGAGGTTCGAGCCCTTCCTGGAGTGCAAATAATGGACTGGTAGCTCAGTTGGTAGAGCGTTGGACTGAAGATCCAAGCGTCGGGGGTTCGACTCCCTCCCTGTCCACAAACAATTAAAAAGGAGGTAAAATGAACCGGGTATTTAGAAAGGTTGATGGGGATGCGGTTTCAGATATTGTTAAACACACATTGGATATTTTAACGGAATGTCCGTATGTTGAGGTTCATATCGGAACTGACTCACAAAACCACAGAAGGACCACCGTTTACGTTACAGCAATAGCCTACAGATACGGAAACAGGGGAGTTCACTATATCTATCACAAACACAAAGTGAAAAAAATTAAAGATAAGTGGACAAGATTATGGAATGAAGCCGATTATTCAATAGAAGTTGCTGAATGGTTAACACAAAAGGTTAAAGTTAAAGTTGAAATAGATCTTGATTATAACTCGGATGAAAAACACTTCAGTTCTAAATTGGTGAGTCCTGCTGTTGGGTGGGCATCATCGTTAGGTTATAAGACAAACATTAAACCTAACAACCAAATTGCAACAAGAGCGGCAGATCATCACTGCCGCTAACATAGGGTCCTGTGCCCGAGTGGCTTAGGGGGCGGTCTGCAAAACCGTTTACGTTGGTTCGAATCCAATCGGGACCTCAAAAATGCCTTCGTGGTGGAATGGTAGACACGTCAGATTTAGGATCTGATGCCAATAGGTGTGAGAGTTCGAGTCTCTCCGGAGGTACAAACCCCCCATTTCTTAATAAGAGTGGGGGTTTTTTATTTTGATATATTTATAGTTATGAAAGTCATATTAAGTGAATCTCAAATATTTAATCTTTTAAATGAAGATATGGGTGTTAGTAGATCAACATTACCGTATGTAAATTTAATTTATCACATTATAGAGCCAATAGTAGAGTCTATGGTTCATAGTATGAAATCTTCAAAACAAACTATTGTAATAGGTTTAGATGAGATTATGAGTATTATAAAAAATGATGAAGATTCATTTTTAGAATTTCCGATGGAAGAAATTGGAATTTTTATTTCATTTTCTTATGAAAAAGGTAATTTCCAAAATCATTTTTCTAGTGGTGGTGCGGCATATCCGTTAGATGAAAAAAGTGACCATTATTCATATATGGGAAAACCATCACCTAAAATCCCAAAAAAAATTAAAGATGAGGTTGAAATGACATTATACTCATTAATGAATATTGAGTTTTACATTGACTCAAAATTTGAGATGAGTCAGATGGATGAACTACTTATGGATGTAAGAGATACTATCACGCATGAAACATTACATCTATATGAATATTATAAAAGATGGTTGGGTACTGGTTTAGGGAAATTTAATGTGGCTAAAACTTATGCGGGTAGAAAAAACTCAAATACACCAAGAGAAATTTATGATTATTATTCTGAATTTTTAAATTACGTTTATTATTCTGAACCATATGAAATAAATGCAATAACCCAAGAAGCATACTCAAAAATTTTACGAATGAGTTTTGACACATTTAAAACCACCGAATATTGGATTACGTCAGACAAAATGGAGAAGTTTAACGCCGACCAATTTTATCGTAAGTTAGAAGAAAAAATTAAAGAACGTAGCGGTGAAGAAACATTAAATTATCATTTAAATAATTTACACAAATTCTATTTAAAACAATATGTTAACGTTGCGTTAGAGAATGATGAACCTGTATCTAATAAAATACTGAAAACTAAAAATATTTACGATCTAATAAAAAGTTTTGAGAGTAGAATTACCCAATCAGGTAAAAATCTTAAACGTAGGTTTATGAAATTATATAGTATTGAGAGATAAAACAAATCCACTTAATAAAAGTGGGGTTTTTTGTTTTAAGATATATTTATTAATATGGAAAAAATAATTAAACTAACTGAATCGGATTTAACAAGGATAGTTAAATCTGTTTTGAACGAAAGAAGATTGTCCGCTCATGATTTGATCAAAGATATGACCCTTAGAGATGTCGCTGATGTTGTAAATAAGTTTACCGATAAAACAATATCCCTTAAAGAGGTCAAAGAAGAAATTGAATATAGATTCAAAAATAGAGGGTGATATTAAAAAACTTGACACTTTGTAAAAGTATCATATATTTATAACAACAAACATTAAAAAACGCAAATGAAAAATTTACACATATCATTGTTAGGGGGCGATTTCGCTGAGGCAACTTTCAAGGAGAGGGTGTAATATTATATACATATAACATTTAGAACCCATCTCCAAAAAAGATGGGTTTTTTTGTGTTCTTTGAATTATTGGTAAAATGGTCCGGTGGTGGAATTGGTATACACGCTGTGTTTAAGCCGCAGTCCATATGGTTGTGGGTTCGAGTCCCACCCGGATTACTTTTTAAGGACGAAAAAAACGACCTTAAAAAAAAATAAAAAATAATTTACAAAGTGTTTGGCAAATCAAAAGTGATTACATATCTTTGTAGAACAAGTGGTGGTAAGAAACGGGAAACTCGTAAAGTACATTAACCTGTTGACTCAAGATGGTGAAACGAGAGTGTGAGTCAACTACTAAACTACAAGTAAGTTCTTTGAAATAATAATGATTTTGATAGTGGTTTTCCCCACCCAACGGATGTCGACAATCCAGAGTGGATCAGGAATTCATCACCCTTTCAGCCGAGGCCTCATAAAACTCAGGAAAGCTGTTAAGATTGGAGCGAGACGGGTACTCCATCACTATCTCTAATTTGTGTTGTTCCCTTGAGAAAGGAATGGTAACATGACCCAGTAATAAAACACTCAATGAATGGGTATCAGACGTGAGGCAACACAGAGGAATTCTCAACCTCAAATTTGGTGTGGTAGCTCAGAAGGTAGAGCAAGGTCTGAAAAGCCTGTGCCGATGGTTCGATTCCATTCCCATACCACAATGTTACCATAACTCAGTAGGATGAGGCCGCAATCGGATTCCTTTAAACAACGCGTGAGGGGCGGCTTTCACGATGTGGCTGAAGTGGTAATATAAGATATATCGCGGGATAGAGCAGTGGTAGCTCGGAAGGCTCATAACCTTTAGGTCGGGGGTTCGAATCCCTCTCCCGCAACTAAATACTGATGTACCAGTGGATGCTTATACCATCTATGCCTGTAGCGGTAAGTTTAAAACGTTGGTTCGAATCCAACCATCAGTACGGGAGTGTTAGCAGTAAGGTTCAGCTTAAGAATGAAGTGGAAGGCACTTAAAAACGAGTCCACAAGATGTTAAGCCGTTTTTTCAGTTTTGGGCGATAAAATCTGACGTGTTTAGGAGAAAAGTTTACGATAATAAAATGAACCCATGGTGTTAGTAGGATTGATCCCCTCTTCCATGTAAAAAAATGTGACGGACGATCCCAAATTCGTCACAACTGCGGGAGTAGCTCAGTTGGTAGAGCTATAGCCTTCCAAGCTATAGGTCGCGAGTTCGAATCTCGTCTCCCGCTCAAATGGGCTGGCATGTTCCAAGGCTTCGGCGAGAAACACTTGCAATGTTTCTGAGGTGAGTTCGATTCTCATCCGGTCCACAATTTGGTCCTATCGACTATCGGTTAGGTCGTCAGGTTTTCATCCTGGAAAGCGGGGTTCGATTCCCCGTAGGACTACAACCCTGTCAAGGTAGATAGGTAAGTTAGGTAATGTGTAATGTGAAAATGGTATCACACCCTGAAAACGCCACGGTCCATAAGCTCTTGGACGCGAGAAGTCATAAAGGTTGCATCGTTGCAGGTTCGAGTCCTGCCCTGACTACACGGTTCGGTTCATCGCCGAATAGTATGTCCAATACGATGAGAAGCAGGGTGATACCTTGTATGGAACTTCTGATAGGGAAACGCTCTATCCGGTTTGACTAACCGCGGGGAATATCAAAGGAGTGTAAAGAACAACGTATACTTCATAAGTCAAATTTAATTTAATTATAGTGATGAAAAAATTTGAAGATTTAGATTTTATTAAACTCGATGATGGGTTTATGAAAGGAGTTCAATGTCGTATGATGTTTGAAAATGGGTACGGAGTTTCTGTTGTTTCTCACACATATTCATATGGTGGTAAAGATGGTTTGTTCGAAGTTGCTGTTTTGGGTAAAGATGGTAATTTAACCTACGATACTCCTGTAACAAATGATGTGGTCGGTTATTTAAATCCTGATGAGGTTACAGAAATTATGGAACAAGTGCAGAATTTATAAAATATTATTCCTATATTTGTACTATGACAGAAGATCAAAGAAAAGCGGTGGATAACATAATGGATTGGTTCGATTTCGACAAGGTTCATAGAACAATGAGGGCTCTTCGTTGGGAGTGGGCAACCGCAGAAGAAAAGATCCCTTGTCAAGGTGAAATTAGAGAAAAGGCAAGACAGATGTTAACCGACGCCATTGAAACTGAAATGAGTGTTGGATCTGGAGGTCTTCAAGTAACCTATGTTCCTGTTGAAGGATTTTTAAAACTTGAATTTGTAGTGTCCGAATGGGATGCTTTGATATAAAAATAGGTCCATTGGTGTAGTGGCTAACATTCATCCCTGTCACGGATGAGCCGCGAGTTCGATTCTCGCATGGACCGCAAAAAAATTGTATAATTGTTTAACTTAAAATAAAAAAAAAACACATGGCAACAAAATCAGGAAACAAAGGACGTTACATCTGCAAAGTAGGACACTTCGACATCTATGCAAAAGATGCTCTTAAACCAGCTAAGGCGACAAAATTAAGATGGTTAAAAGGTGAGGTTAAATCCACAGACTATGTTGTGTATCACTCTAAAAAAGTTGTTGAGAAAGGATTCAAAACTAAAGATTTAGCGGTTGCTAAGGCTACAGAGTTGATGGAAAAACACATGGTGAAAGCATAATTTCGCTTGGTCCTATAGCTCAGTCGGTCAGAGCAAATGACTCATAATCATTAGGTCCTTGGTTCGACCCCAAGTGGGACCACTAAAATTAAAAATATGGAAAAAGTTAAAAGTTTTTTTAAATCATTTATTGCGGTTCTAATTGTTATGTTGGGTTCATACTTAACAAGTTTTTACATGAAAAATGAGATTAGTTTTACTAGTGTTTTTTGCGGAATTGTAGGTTTTTTTATTGTTTTTCCGGCAATAAAAAAATGGGAGGAAACATTGTGGGGATCCGATGCTAATAAAGAGTAGTTAGATGCTAAAAAACCCTGTGTTAACCACACCCCAAAACCAATTTATTCGTCTTTATAGTAAATAAAATTATTATGTCTTACTCAGAAATTTTAGCAATTGCTATCCCCGTTTGTTTGTCTATTTATGTGATTTATAATTGGTTTACATTTAAGGACAAATGATAATTTGTCTATATTTGTGATATTTATAGTAAAATAAACCTTAAATAGTTTACTATGAAACTAACAAAAGAACAATTATTGGGTATCGTTAGACACGCCGTTACATTCATCGGTGGTATCCTTGTAATGAAAGGAATAATCGATGACTCAATAGTTCAAGAAATCTTGGGTGGTGTTACTACATTGGCAGGTGCCATTTGGTCTATTGTCGATAAAAACAAGGCTTAAACTTTATTAATTTTAAATTTAAAACCCACCACAAGTGGGTTTTTTTATTGGTCATAATATTTATTAATTAACTATGGAAAATTTTGCAACAGTTGCGGTGGCATTTATTACAGGTGTTATCGGTCCAATCGCTGTTTTATACATTAAACACGTATTGGATTCAAGAAAAAAGAAACCTGATATGGTTATGGACACACTAAGAGTTAGTGAACTAATCAATCAAAAAATAGATCATATTAGAGATGAATTTGGTGCTGACCGTGTTTGGATCTCACAATTTCATAACGGAGGTAATTTTTACCCAACAGGAAGATCTATGGCTAAGTTCTCAATCATGTATGAAGCCGTCAGTGCAAATGCAACATCGGTACAATCTAATTTTAAAAACATTCCTGTAAATCTGTTTTCAAGATCAATAAATCAACTCCTACAAAATGATGTTATTGAGGTTGCGGATTTTAAAGACGAAACAATTGCAACTTATGGGTTAAAGTACGTTGGGGAAGAGTGTGGTTGTAAATCATCATATCTATTCGCAATTAAAACTATTGACGATAAGTTCATTGGTGTTTTATCTGTTGAATACACCAAAAGAAAAACCAAACTGAATATGGAAGAGATTAACCACCTTTCAAACCATGCATCTTCTATTGGTGGAGTTTTAATGACTTATTTGGCTCAGTAAAATAAATTCATTACCTTTACGGTATGAATATATTCTTTTTAGACTTTGATACAAACAAATGTGCAAAATATCATTGCGACAAACACGTTGTTAAAATGATTTTGGAAACCGCACAACTTTTATGTGGTGTACATCATGTTATAGGAGGTTCCGCACCTTATAAATTATCCCATAAAAATCACCCATGCGCTATTTGGGTTAGATCTTCATTGTCTAATTATCTTTATTTGTGTGATCTTGGTTTGGAGTTATGTAAGGAATACACGTATCGATACGGTAAAAGACATAAGTCACAGGATGTGATTGAATGGTGTTTAGTAAACAAACCAAACATTCATGATGTTGATTTTACCGCGCCACCATTAGCAATGGGAGATGAATTTAAAATAGGTACTGATCTAATTGAGTCTTACAGAAACTATTATCGTGAAGCTAAAAAAGGTTTTGCTAATTGGAAAAATAGAGATATCCCCGAATGGTTTTCAAATACTGAGGTATTTATATAGAAAAACTCATGTCTTTGGATCATATAACTAAAAAAAACTTTATTAAAAATATATTATCAGAAACATCAACTAACATTGGTGGTGGTTTTAAGACTGATTTAGAAAATGGTCCAAAAAATCATGCATCTCGTGCTTTGGGTAACTGGCAATCAGATAATGCTTGGGATATTTTTGCTCCTCCTGGTACTGTTGTTAATTCGTATACTAACGGTAAGGTAAAAAAAGTAAGAGATACAGGTAAAAATTCGGGTAAAATATATGGAACTCAAGTTACCGTAACAGGTGATGGTGATTTTCCAGATATTTTTTATACCCACTTAAAAAATGTAAATCTAAAAGTAGGTGACGTTGTTAAAGTTGGGGATCGTATTGGTGAAGTATCCGAATGGCTTAGTAACCCTACAATCACACACGTTCACATTGGGTTACCTTTTGGTAATAATATTAAAACTTTATTGAAAAACTCTGATGTTATTTTCGGTGGTAAAGGTAGTGTAGATACTAAGTTAGATCAATTAAAAAATACAAAATCTAAACCATCATCCTCAGTTGGTTTATCACAATCATTTTACACTGGTAACGCAGCGTCAAATATTAAAATGTTGATAGGTAAATTAAAAGATAGAGGAATAACTAACCCAATTGTACAAGCGGCAATTTTATCAACAATAGGTAAAGAGAGTGGGTTTGTACCACAAAATGAAATTGGGTATTGCGGTACACCTGACTCTAGAGTAATTAAAATTTTTAGTGATCGAGGTAGAAAATGTAAAAACCTTAAGTGTGATAATGAAAAATTCTTTGACTGTGTATACGGAAAAGACTCCGGTGCAACATTAGGAAATACACAACCTGGTGATGGTTACAAATATAGAGGTAGAGGATTTAATCAAATAACAGGTAGAAGTAACTATAAAAAGTATGGTTATGAAAGTAATCCTGACCAACTTAATGATGCGGAAGGAGCTGCGGAAGCGGCTATTAACTTTTTAGCTTCTGAGGGTTCGTCATTAAACAATAAGTTTAAAAACATTGATGATGCGGTTACATATTTTGTCACAAAGAATGCCGGAGGTAGACGATCATCAATGGGTGAAAGAAAGGCAAAAGAGGTTTTGGCAAAATTCAATATCGGCAGTGGATCTGATGAGTCAGACTCATACAACAATTTGGCAAATACTGGCGATGATAAATCATCGGTAGGTAATGAAACATCAGGAGAAGATAAGTCAAAACTAAATGTTTTGGACCTTATGGGTTTAGGCGGTCTTAATGCGATGATTAGTTTAGCTAAGGGTGATGAAGAAGGATTTAAGAAAAACATTGAAAAGCAGGAATCCCTGCAAGAACAAACAGACAGAATCAAAGATATTATTAAAAAAATATTGTAACTTTCTTGACCAATAGAAGTATTTATATTACATTTTGAATATAAAAACTAAAAACAATGAGTGAGGAAGTAAAAGAAATCGAAATGTATTCGTATATCGCGAATGGTAAAAGACTTTGGACATCTAATGAAATTTTTGCACAAATAAGAGCAAATTTTTATGGGAGTGACACAGTATTTGTTGATACCATCCAAGTAACCGAAGAAAATTAAAAAAAAATATCACAAAGTACTTGACAGATCGAAATAAATGTCTTAACTTTGTAAAACAAATCAGGAAAAGTCCTGAGACGTTCTTTGAAAAAATAGATTATCCGTTCAGGAAAAGTTTTGTCAGATTCTTTGACAAGTAATTGAGATGTAAGTCTCTTCTTGGAATGATAAAGATATTGGGCCGTGTATAGTCCATAAAATAAACTACGAAAGTAGGATAAAGTGAGTCGGAAGTGTAACCGATTTGCGGTTTGGGTAACCGAACTTGAGTACACAAGCGGGATACCGCTTAATCTTGAGTACCGAGGGCAACGCTGTAGGGAAACTGTTTAAGTGATTTGGCGATGTGGGTCGTCCAATTGAGGTGGGAACACCAATAGGAATAACCCGTAGGGATATTGCAAAACATGAAGTTATCCGATTTCATTATTGCGTGTTCCAATATAAGAGGGTACTTAAAACCGAAAGGTATGTTAGAGTACGGGTGGTGCCGTTACTAACCTTGATAAACTTCTACCAAGGGGTTGATCTCGAAGTAATCTTAAAGTATAGAAATGGGGACATTTCAAGGAGTAGTTGAGTATTTCGTTGTTCAAAAGATAGCGAAGCCCGTGACGGACCACTACTTCTACAATCCACGACACAAAAACTTATGGAAGTTGATATTTTCCAATATGAAACTACAGAAGCAAAAGTGTCCGTCAGGTATCAGTGAAAGGTGACTACATAGTAATGAGCCGTTCATTGCATCGATCAGACCGCAAGTTTGACGATATTCTTACCAAAAACCTCTATTCCCGCAAGGAAGAGTTGGGGAGGCATCCTCGAAGAGAGTTAAGTAATAAGAGAGTAGCTGATATCTTAAGAAGTGATTGGTCTAACTAATCGTCATTGAGAAATACCATTCAAAAGATGGTGGATAAGTAGGGAAACAATAATACTACTAAAGGTTCTCACACAAACGTGTAATCTCAGCGTTTTATTTCTTTTATAGAATGGAGCCGACCGGTAAAAAAATTTAGGGACTTTTGTCCCTTTTTTTATTTTAATACTATTTATTCGGTATGAGCAATACTTTATTAGTGGAGGATGTTAGTAGGATTAAATTTTTGATGGGTTATGACTCAACAAAAGTTTTTTCTGAACAAATAGATTATAATACCAATAGTGATATTATATTAGAACAAAACCCTTCAGTTCCAAAACAACCAGTACCAAAACAACCATCACAAAATTTAACTCCACAACAAATTCAGGCGGCAAAACAAAAAATCCAACAGGTGTCAACAAAGGCTGCTAATTCAATATTTCAAGAATTGTTGAAAGCATTTGATATGGATGGTGATAAAGATTTGACTGATTGGGACGGTACAAATGAAAAAACAGCAGTCGCCGCGATTCAAAAAATAAGAAACAGGGAAACTTTAGATGCTTTAAATAAAAGGATTGCAATGACCAAACAATATAAAGATTTAAAATCTTGGTTAAATGCTGAGATGAGTGATTTTGATGGTGAATATGGTCAGATATGGGCTAAATTAGAAAAAATGGGTTATGCGGGAGCCAATAGAAACGTATTACTCCAATACGCAGGAAAGACAGGTGTTGGTCAATTAGTTAAATCTGCGGATAAGGCAATTGATCAATTAAGGGGTATGTCTTTTGAAGACATTATGGAAGGTATTAGAGGTATTGTGGGTGGGACAATTGGTACAGTTGGTCAAATAATTATAGGCTCAATACCTGGGTTTGGTCAAGGTGCGGTTGCAATTTTAAATGGTTTATTATTTGGTTGGGACATGTATCAAAAATCCGTAGGTAGTCCGAAATTTAGTTGGTTTAATGCGATTAGTGATTTTTTATCTACAGTTCTTTCATTTATACCTGGTGGGAAGGCAACAACTGGTGAGCTGGCAGCGGCAAAACCTTCATTAGCGGGGGCAACAACTTTAGATACATTTTTTATAAAACTTGCTCAAAATTTCCCAGGACTAGCAAAAATTTTCAAATCAATAGCAGGTAAATTATCAACGTGGGGGGGATATGCAATTTCTGGTATACGAAAGGGTGTTTCTTGGTTAGTATCTAAATTACCATTCTTAAAAAGTTTAGGTGGTGTTATTGAGAAAGCATTAAGTGGTATAGGTGGATTTTTGAAAAATTTGGCTTCGGCCGCTGCAGGTACTACAAAACAAGTTGTAACAAAAGTCGCTTCGAAGTTTGCCGCAGGTGTTCCAGCGTTATATAAATCAACAACTTATTTAGCTCAATTTGGTAAAAACGCAGTTAAAAGTTTAGGTAGAAATATTTTTGCCAAAATTGAAACTAAAGTGGGAAGAAAAGTTGTTGAGGAGTTAGATAAAGCGGCTGTTGATAAAATTGAACAATTTTTGTGGTCACAAGGAGAAACTTTAACCGTTGAGAAGGCAAGACCATTAATATGTAAATGGGGAGCAGTTTATTGCACAACTTTTGACATTGTATCAAATGGTATTTTTGTTGCCAAATCAGGAAAAGATGCTTTCAAAACGGTTGGTAAAGCAACAAAAAATAGAAAACAATTAACTAAACTTAATGCCTTCGCAACTAAAGTTAAGAAAGGTACTCAATACGCCAAGACTGCAACTAAAGCGGCAAAACAAGGTGTAAAGACTGTTGAAAAAGGTCAAAAAGGATACCAACAAGTTCAATCGGATTTAGCCGGTAAACCAACACCTCAAAAAACTGTTACCGAAAACAGACTTAATGAAGAGATCCAAGAAATCAGAAGATACATTTCTCTTATATAAAAAAACCCCATCCGAAGATGAGGTTTAGTTGGTGGAGGCGGAGGGACTCGAACCCTCGTCCAGTCTATCCTGTCAGATAAGGACTACATGTTTAGGTTGGTATTTTCTAATACCCCAAAATAGTTGATTTGTTCTTCACCATCGTAAATCAACAACCAATGGTTACCATTCGATTTAGGGTTCAATAGTAATCCACCACAAACTACGACTTCTGTTGCTAGGTTATATGTCTGCCGACCCCCCGTTTCCGAACTTATCTTAAGCTACAGTAACTTCAGAACCTCTTACTAATCCAAGAGTTTCCATTTTGTTTAGCACATTGCCAGTTGTTTTCTTAAGTCAGTTTTTAAAGAGATTAACTCAGTCCCTACATGCCCTTATTCCTCAGCCAATACCTGTCAAATCCAAAAACGCCCCCATATGTCAAATAACTTCTATACAAATATAATACAAAGATTTGTATTAT